>ULYE01004112.1_pt1 | contig 38999 bp, 28 predicted proteins | sample 1961921 | NCBI WGS metagenome assembly ULYE01 (sample SAMEA4835856, study PRJEB28245) | human gut metagenome | biome: gut microbiome; material: fecal sample | place: Denmark | collected 2008 | reverse complement strand
CAGATCGAAAAACCGCGCCTTGAAGACGCGGATTTTTATTTTGTCGGGAAAATCATGACTAAGAGGGTTACTTAATTGATTCCTTTAGTTCAGATGCTATCTCTGTTCACTTTTTCAAATATGTTTTACAAAAATTTTAAATAATACTTTACAAAAAATGTAAAATAATAGGATAATGTTGGCAGAGGAAAAAATATGATTCACGAAAGTTTAAAGCGTATGAACATCAAAATCACTGAATTAGCAAACTATTTGGGAGTCTCTAGACCCACTCTTTATAAATCTATAGAAGATTATGATAAAGGAGTTTGTCAGTCTATTAGCCCCAAAACTTTGAGTTTGTTCAAATATATAGAGAACAACAAACTCATTGGTAAAAATAATGTCATTAGTTATATATTGAATGAACTGCCGAAGGTAGATAATCCCTCTTTAGTAGACGAAATCATGTCTTCCACGATTGTTGGCGATGCTGTTCGATCAGACCCTAATAGTGAGAAATCGAAATTTCTAGTTCAATGCTCACAAAGTACCGATTATGACATAGTAATTCATTACCTTGTGCAGCTGTCTATGTTATTGAAAAAAAAGCATCATACGGAGCAAGAAAAAGAAATGATGAAACCTTATGAAGAAATAATAAAAATGTATTCAATCAATAAAGGAGAAAGAAAATGAAAAGATACGTTAAATTAAGCAAATATAGAAATTTTGGATTAGATAAAGAACAAACTATAATACTCAATCAAAGTCTTAAAAAAGAGGAGATTGGAGATGTTGTTATTTTAATAGGCCCTAATAACTCTGGAAAAAGCAACGTTTTAGACGCAATAAAAGAAACGAAAGATGGAGCTGATTCCAGATTAATCGAAAAAGACAAAACGATTTTAAGTTTTGATTCAGAGGATTTAAAGCCTTTGGTAACCTTTGGCGTGAAAGACAACGAGACTTGTATTGAGCTAAAAGTCTCGGTGGATAATGCCAATTTTGAAATGAAGGTCCCTCCCGTTGTGTTTGATTACGAAAGATGCTTGAAAGAATTTCAAAAATGGGTGTCTGTTTTTCAAACGGTTTACTATTTATCTAGGGTTGACTTCCAATCCTACGTCGATCGTCTTAAAACAATGCCCGAGAAAACTCAGGAGCAGTTTCTTGCGGTGGTAAACGAATGCTTGTCTGTTTGTAAAAGTAGAAGCCGTTCTTATTGCGATGACATAGTTAACAATCAAATCAAACCGATGAATGGGATACTTAACAGCTTTATTTTCCGCGATTCCGCTGATATTCAATTTCAAGCCGATTCTTATATGAAAAAAACTTATGGCATTCCGTTCTTGCCAAAAATAGTTGATTATAAAGAAAAAAGATTAGAACAACGAGATTTGGAAACTAACGTTGCAAGACTTGACCAAAGCTTATTTTTCAAATCGGTATTTAAAGCAATCGGCATCGATCCAAACGTTATAAAGAATGCCTACAACCAATACGAAAGATTCCGTAATAAGGCGACGCTTAATAAGGTAAAAAGAACCATTGATGCGAAAATTTCCAAGCTCAGCGAGGAATTCAACAAGATGTATTTTGCGGAAAAGGATCAATACCATTTTGCGATAGAACTCGATGAAAATACGATTTCGTTTAGCATGTCAAGGGGAAAGGATGAGGAACCAATTATAATGGATTATCAATCAACAGGCTTTCGATGGTTCTTCGATTTGTTCTTTAATTTCCTAAGCTCAAACGAGCTTGGGTACGGCGATATAGTCGTTATGGATGAGCCTGCCACACATCTTCATCCACAAGGCCAAATAGAGCTAAGAAGATTCCTTAAAGAATTTGCTATAAGAAATGGATTGACTTTCATCCTTGCAACGCATTCTCCATTCCTGATCGATCCAGACAACTTTAACGAACTGCGTCTAATAAGCATGAATAATAATCGCTCTTCCATTTTCAATCTTTTTAGTGCGATTGACGTTGATGATCCTGATTCTTTAAAACCCATCAAAAAGAGCCTGACTATCGATCAAAATGTCTTTTATGACATTGATACAACGGTTGTTCTTGTGGAGGGGATTACCGATTATAGCTACCTTACTATGTTCAAGAACATCCTAGGAATTAAAAATCTGGCATTTCTTCCTTTTCAGGGAGTCGGGGAAAACGAAAATAAGCAAAGCGTTATACTACAGGAACTATGCAATCTTAAATTTTATAAAAAAGCTCTTCTTCTTGATGGGGATAGGGCTGGTTTAGCCATGAAAGAAAAATGTAACGAGACAGCTCTAAATGATGCTCTTTGCATATCGGATATTTTTAAAGACAAAAAAGAAATTGAAGATCTCTTTTGCGCTGAAGACAAGGAAAAATATGGGGCTTTGCAGGAAGGAAAACCGGATTATAAGAAAGCCTCTTCTTCCTCCTTAATGAAGAAGATGTGTAAAAAATCTGATTTCCATGAGGAAACCTTAAGAAATTTCGAGGCCCTTTTTAAGAGATTGATTGATTGAAATTGATGAAATACGAGATAACCTGTTTCGATATTTAAAATAAGAAAAAAGCAGGGCTGCTAACTGAAATGTGCCCCTAATCCTGGACAAAACTAGGAAAGGGGTATTTTTCATGAAATACGATTGGAAATTAAAACTTGGTTGCATCCCCAAGTATAAAGAAGGAAGGCGAGATCTTGCTCCTATCGGGAGAAACAAAAAACTTTTTAGACCATGTAAGAGCCTAGGTGAAAGCGTTTGACGATCTAGGCGTTACGGATTGAAACGCAGTTCGGCAAACCGGGATTGGACCGCCGAGCAAAGATTCGAGCTGGTCGCGAAGGTCCTGGCGGGGAATTCGATGACCGGCGTCGCCAAAAACGCCTTTCGTATCAAGCACGTCCGCATTATAAGTTTTTCCGTCTTTTGGGGAACGAAGTTTCAGTCGGTTACGTTTTGTAACCAACTCGCCCCCTTCTTTTTTCAAACGGCTCTTTAAGACTTTCCAATAGTTATTCGGATTTATTCTGTCTGTTAAAACAGCAACTATGTCCACAACAGAAAAATACCAAAACTGGAACTAAAACAATCGTTTTTAACGTTTCTTGTACAAAATAGTTCCATTCTTGGAACTTTTCACATAAAGATTAGGGGCGTTGATCAACAAATCTCCAAAATGTTTATAACGTATACTAAGACGTCACTTATTTAAAATGCTTTATTTTTTGACTGATTAGAATACTATTCGTTTCAAACGTTTGGAAAGAGATTAATTTAGGCTTGAAGAATTCTTAGGAACGTTTATTCTCTATATAAGTTAGTAAAAACTAACTAAGGAGAATATATGAACCCATATCTATATGCTGCAATAGGAATCTTCTTTATTTTCTTTTGCACAACGTTAGGATCTTCTTTTGTCTTTTTCTTCCGTAAGAAAGAGATTAGTCCGAAGGTGAATCAAATCTTTTTGGGATTTGCGGCAGGCATTATGTTATCTGCGTCTGTTTTCTCTTTGATCGTTCCATCCTTGGAAATGGAAATAACTTATATGCCCTCCTGGGTTGTTTCAGGAGTGGCAGTGCTTTTAGGAGCTCTTTTCCTTTGGGGGATTGATAAACTTGTTCCTCATTTCCATGTTGAACAAAATAAAGAAGAAGGTCTTCCTTCAAGAGTTTCTAAAACAGCGAAGATGTTTTTAGCTGTAACCATTCACAATATACCTGAAGGCTTATCTGTTGGTATTAGCTTTGGTGCTGCGCTTGCTAAGATGACGCCTGATACCCAAACGGGCTTGCTTCTATCTTCTTTGATGCTTGCTATTGGTATTGGCATTCAAAACATTCCTGAAGGAGCAGTGGTTTCTTTGCCGATTAAGGGAGAAACTGGTAATTCTAGAAAAGCTTTTTGGTTTGGAACTCTTTCTGGAGCGGTAGAGCCTGTTGCAGCTATTCTTGGACTCTTTCTTGCCTATTTCTTAGACCCTATTATGCCTTGGGCGTTATCGTTTGCGGCAGGATGCATGTTATACGTTATAGCAGAAGAGATGATTCCTGATGCAAAAGGTGATCCAACAAGCCATTCCGGTGTTTGGTCTTTCATCATAGGTTTTATCTTGATGATGTCGCTAGATGTTGCCTTGGGATAAAATAATGCGTATGAAAAAACGTATCCTGTTTCTTCTTCCTTTCTTCTTACTCTCTTGCTCTAAAGAATGGGATGATATCCCTTCTCCGAGCTTAAAAGAAGATGACTTTACTTTCTTTGTTGCCTCCGACCTCCATTATTTGGACCCTTCTTTAAGGGATGAGACGTTTGCTCCTAATGTTGCATCGATTTCCGGTGATGGGAAGGCGACATATTATTCTGAAGAAATACTCGATGCCTATATCGATACCATCAAAGAGAAGAAACCGGACGCTGTATTTTTTACGGGTGATAACACGTTAAATGGCTCTCAGGTTTCGCATGATGGTTTCATTTCCAAAATCAAAGAAATCCAAAAAGAGGGCATACCTGTATATGTTTTGCTTGGAAATCATGATGTTGGTAACTACCCCGCTTTTTCTTTCTTAAACGGGAAGAGCACATCCATACCCGTCTATAAAGCGGAAGAGGTAAAACAAAAATACTCTCGTTTTGGCTATCATCAAGCGGAATACAAAGACCCAAGTAGTTTCACTTATATCAAAGAGGTTGCTAAGAATACGTATGCCATTATGCTTGATAGCAATACGGATTCAGAAAGGCTTTTCACAAACGAGAGTTTGAATTGGCTTGAAGGTGTTTTAGAAACTCTTCATTCCAAGAATGCGACCGTTCTATCTTTCTCTCACCAACCTTTATTGTTAGAAAACAAAAGCATGGGGGAATCCAATATCATTGTGAACGCCGAAAGAATTCGTTCTCTTTACCAAAAATATAACGTTTCTACGAACTTTGCTGGTCATCTACATACCCAACATATAGCAAAAGAAGACGGTTTATTAGAAATATTGACTTCTTCTTTATCTAGCACTCCAAATCATTATGGCGTCATTCATTCTCAAAAAGGAAAATGGAGTTACCATACGGAGAATCTTGACGTATCTTCTTTTGCTAAAAAGCAAAGGTATACCGATCCTAATCTATTAAATTTCTCTTCTTTTGTTGATTGGCTCTTTGATAAAACAAATTCCTATAACCTTACGCGGTCTTTCTATCAAGACGAGGAATTAACAAATGAAAAACGAAATTCTTTAATAGAGATTGTCTCTCTTTTAAATAAGAGCTATTTCACGGGTATTCCTTTAGAAAAGAATGAAGAAAATGATAAGAAGGTTAATGAATTAGAAACATATCTTCTCGAACATCAAAACAAGTATCTTAACGAGCTCATCGAAGGATATCTTGCAAACAAGAACTACAATTCCATCGATTTCTAGAATTTGACATATACCTATATGGGGTATATATTTACGCTTGTAATATACCTATAGGGGGTACATTTATGGAAGAAAAAACATGTTCTTGCTGCGGAAGAAAGAAATCCCATCCAAGAAGTCCAGAAGAATTAAAAGATCTTCAATCTCGTTTAAATAGAATATCCGGTCAAATCAATGGCATCTCCAAGATGCTTGATGAGAATCGTTATTGTGGGGATGTCTTAATCCAAGTGGCGGCTGTGGAGAATGCTCTTCAATCTTTTGGCTATATTCTTTTAAAAGAACATATGGATACGTGTGTTGTCGAAGATATCAAAAACAATAAGCTTGAAAGCGTTGATGAGGCTTTTGAATTAATGAGAAAGCTGAAATAAATATGATGAAAGATGAAAAATATTTAGTCGAAGGAATGACGTGCGCCTCTTGTGTCGCGCATGTTTCAAAAGCGGTTAGCAAACTTCCTGGCGTGAAAGAGGTAAACGTTTCTTTGCTTACGAATTCCATGACGGTGAGCTATGAGAAACCTACAAACTCACATGAGATTTGTGAGGCTGTTAAAAATGCAGGCTATGGAGCAAAGCTTTCTTCTTCAGAAGAAAATAAAAAGGATGATGATTATTCCTCTTTAAAGGAAGAATTGAAAGATAAAGAAACGCCTAAGCTTCTAAGAAGATTGATCTTATCTCTTATTCTTTTAATCCCTCTTTTTTATTTTGGCATGGGATATATGAATATGGACTGGCATTGGCCTTTAGGCATCATTGGGCAGAATCCATTGATGTTTGGCTTATTAGAAGGCTGCCTTGCTCTTTTGATAATGTTATTAAACAGGAACTTCTATGTTTCTGGCGTTAAAGCTCTTTTTCATGGTGGTCCAAATATGGATACCCTTGTAGCGTTAGGAAGTGGGGTCGCTTTCGTTTATGGGATTGCCATCATGTTTGTTATGTCATCTTTTGTTACCTCTTCAGGGACGGATTATTACAAACTTATGCATTATTCCATGTGCTTAACCTTTGAAACGGCAGGCATGGTTCCTACTCTTATTACCATTGGCAAAACCTTAGAGTCCTTTTCCAAAGGAAAGACTACAAACGCCCTTAAATCCCTAATCGATTTAGCGCCAAAAGAAGCGCATGTTTTGCGTGATGGAAAAGAAATCGCCATCTTAGCAAGCGATGTTCAAAAAGGAGAAACCTTCCTTGTTCGCCCAGGTGAATCCTTCCCAGTTGATGGAATTGTTTTAAGCGGGGTATCCAGTGCGAACGAATCCGCCTTAACGGGGGAATCGATGCCAGTGGATAAGAAAGAGGGTTCCTCCGTATCCTCTGGAACGATTAATTTAAATGGATCCTTAACTTGTAAGGCAACAAACGTAGGAAATGAAACAAGCCTGCATCAAATTATTGAGATGGTTCAAAATGCCGCGAATAGCAAGACGAAAATCTCTGCTTTAGCGGATAAGATATCAGGAATCTTTGTTCCGACGATTTTGGTGATTTCCCTAATTGTCTTTATTTGCTGGCTTCTTTTTGGACAAGGAGTTGTCAACACCTTGCCAAATGATGATTTACTTACGTATGCGTTTAACCGTGCGATTTCCGTTCTTGTTATTGCCTGTCCTTGTGCTTTAGGTTTAGCAACTCCTGTTGCGATCATGGTTGGAAGTGGCAAAGGAGCAAAGAATGGCATCCTCTTTAAAAATGCTCTTTCTTTAGAAGAAACAGGAAAATTAGATTTCATTGTTTTAGATAAGACGGGAACAATTACAAAAGGAAATCCTGAAGTAACTGACATTTATCCGTTTGAAGGGGTAGAAGAAGAAACCCTTCTACAATTCGCCTATTCTTTAGAAAATCAATCGGAGCACCCTCTTGCTAAAGCAATTCAGAAAAAAGCAAAAGAAAGGAATCTAAGCCTTCTGACAACTACTTCTTTTGAAACATTACCAGGATATGGGATACATGCAATCATTCATGATGAAGATGTCTATGCTGGGAACCTCAAACTCATGGAAGAAAAAGGTCTTTCTAATGAAGAATTGATACATGTCTGCCTTCTTTTTTCCGAAAAAGGCAAAACCCCTCTTATTTTTGCTAAAGGAAAGATCCTTCTAGGTGTGATAGCCGTTGCCGATGAAATCAAAGAAGATAGCAAACAAGCCATCCATGAATTTATCGAAATGGGAGTTATTCCAATTATGCTTACTGGGGATAATGAAAAAGTGGCAAAACGCATCGCTAATGAAGCAGGTATTACGTATTTTGTTTCCGATCTTCTTCCAAACGATAAATTGTCTATCATCAAGAAACTTCAACAATATGGAAAAGTAGGAATGATAGGGGATGGAATTAATGATGCGCCTGCCTTAACCCAAGCGGATGTTGGCATTGCTATCGGGGCTGGAAGTGATGTTGCAATCGATTCCGGAGATGTGGTCTTAATGAAATCCTCTTTAAGGGATGCGGTCGCTTCTCTTCGTTTATCTCGCTACACCTTCATAAACATCAAAGAAAATCTCTTCTGGGCGTTCTTCTATAATATTATTATGATTCCGATTGCAGCCGGATCCTTAACCCTGATCCATATAAATCAGTTAAAACCTTGGTATGGCGCAGCGGCCATGGCATTATCTTCCGTTACGGTTTGTTTGAATGCCTTGCGTATTAATCTATTCCATCCATATGATGAGAAACGATGCAGAAAACATAAAAAGGTTGTTTTCCCAGCAGAATTATTTCAAAAAGAGACAGAGAAAGGAGATCTAAAAATGAATAAGACAATCGAAATCGAAGGGATGATGTGTGAACATTGCGTCATGCACGTTAAAAAAGCTCTCGAAGGTCTTTCAGGAGTAACAAACGTTACCGTTTCCTTAGAAAAGAAACAAGCTATTCTTGAAGCAAAAGACATTTCTAACGAATCCCTTAAAAAAGCCATTGAAGATGCAGGCTATCAAGTGAAACATATTCACTAAATACAGCACAAAATGAAAAGCATCCCTTTCTAGTAGCTAAGGCGAGGGATGCGTTCGTTGTTTAAACTTATTTAATTGTCATAAAAGAAAACGCGATTGGGAGTTTCCAATCGCGATTTTCATATGCCGTTTTTCTTTTAGTTCCTCTTTACTAAGATTAGGATTCCATCCAATAGAAGAAGGGCGCCTGCCGTAATATAAAGTGCTTCGACTGCAACTTGGGCCCATTCTAACTTAAATCCCAAAGATAAAAGGACAATGGCAACGCCAACGACAAGATTCACGATATTTGTAAGAATCCAGCCTCGATGATACACAAGACGGGTGATACCGCTTGCGAATAAAACAATGCCTAAGATTAAGAAACAAAGCCAGTAGAAGAACCAGGCGAAAACCGCTATGAGAATGCCAAAGAGAATCAAAACGACTCCCATAATGAAATTCCCTGCAATCAGGCTAACGATACCAAAGGCCGCTAAAAGCACACCGACTGCCGTGATAATGCCTTTTGTGATGCTTTCGGCTGCTCCAGAACCTCCAATAATAAGAAGTGCGCCAATTACCATAAGAAGGATGGCGTACCAAATGGGCGTTGTTCTAATTCTTCTTGCTACATATTTTGCCATTTTTTCTTTTTCTCCTTTTTTGCATAAAACATTTTAAAACGAAAATGCGTTATGTATCCTGAAAATCAACTTTTGAAAACAAAAAATGCATTTTGCGTCATAAAAACGTCATTTTAGGCGTCAAACACGTATTTGTTGAAGCGTTTGTATTATTCTATTGAAAACGCTTACAGGAGATTTTTTATGTCCAGCAAAACAGCAAAGAAATCATTCTTCAACAATCCCCTTCTTTCTAGCAAAATCAAGAGTAGAAGTGTCAAACTATTTCCTGAAGTGGCTTTGGGATATTTAGTAGGGCCAATGTTCGCTTTAATTTCAAACGGCATCGTCAATACCTACCTATTCCAATATTACGACAAGGTTTTAGGTTTAAAGGGCTCAGCCTTACTTTTCGAAACCTTGCTCCCAATTATCTCTTCGATTGTTATTATTATCGGGAACCTTCTTATTGGAAAACTAATCAATAGGAAACCGACAGCGGCAGGCAAAGCAAGACCTTTGATTCTGCTTGGCCTTCCAATTCTCGCTATCGCTCTCTTACTTCTTTTCATTGTTCCGATGAGTTATGACGCTGCTGGCAATCCTCAAGCTCCATCTATTTGGTCTTTGTTGATGATTGCTATTGGTTATAACCTTTATTACGCTTTAGCTTATCCTTTCTATTTCACCCCACATTCTGCTCTTGTTAACTTATCTACAAGAGATGGGTCTGCCCGTTCTTTATTAGCAACTGCTTCAAATGGTGCGGTCTTGGCTGCTGCTGGACTTTCTGGCATGGTTGGACCAATCTTAGTTGACCTAATCGGTCTTTTACCTCGTGAAGCAGGGGCTGGTAAAAATGCAGTTACCGCCATGGAAGCCAACTCCAAATGGACCATTCTCATGATCATTATGATCGTGCTTCTCGTCATTGGTTGTCTTTTTGAGTATTACTTCACCCGTGAAAGAATTACGGAAGAAAGTTTTGCTATTCAAGTAAACGAAGATGTCAAAACCGCTAAGGAAGAAAAGAAGACTTCCATGCTTGAACAAGTCAAGATTTGCGTTCATGACAAATATTGGTGGTTAATCATTCTTTTCTTCTTCTTTTATCAATTTGGTGGCCAATTAAAGAATTCTGACGCATCTTGGTATGCGCAAGCCTTCTCAAACAACGGCTCAGATATCTCTTTAGCGGGCTATATTTCTATTGCCGGTTCGATTCCAACAGCGTTAGGCATGGTCGTTATTTGGCCTTTAGCCAATCGTTTCGGTAAGAGCAATTGCATCAAAGTTGGAGCCATCTTTGCTTTCCTTATGGGTATTGCTGGCTTTGTGGTGTTGCTTCCAAACATTTCTTCTAATGCCGGACTCGTTAGCACAGTTTCTATCGTGACTTTCTGCTTAAAAGCCTTAGGCACTGTTCCTGCGATGTATATTTCCATGGCCTTGATGTCTGATGTTTTAGATCATCAAGAAGCCTTATACGGCAAACGTACTGACGGCTTTACGATGGCTGTTTACGGTTCCATCATCGTTGGTTTAACCGGTATTGCAAATGGCATCATCGTTGGATTAAACGGAATCAATGGCTTCTCCTATCGTGATTCTGTAGCTAATAATCGTGTCTTAAACACCGCCCTCTTCTCTGGAGCAGAAGGCGTTTGCTATCTCATTATTTTCTTCATGTTCCTCTTCATGAACGTTGAAAAGTTCTCTAAATTAGATCAAAAAACAATCCTTGTGAATCGTAAGAATGCTATTCTTGCAGAAGGTGGCGTTTGGATTGATCCAGAAGAAAAAAACAAACAAGAAGAAAAAGCCTCTATGGAAGCTTCTGAAGAAGCAAGAATTGCTGAATTAAAAGAGAAATGCGCGAAAAAAGGTTTGGATTTCGTCACTGAAGAAAGCAAATATCAAGCCATGAAAGCAAAGAAAGACGCTGAAAAAGAAGCAAAAGCCAACGCCAAAAAGATGCCGTTAGAGAAAAAAGAAGCCGAAAAGAAAGCAAAATTTGAAGCTTTAAGCGACGAAGAAAAAGTTGCTTTAAAAGTTAAAGAAGAAAAGAAAACCGAGATTCAAAAACAAAAAGACGCTAAAATTCAATTAGAATTTGAACGTCAATTGGAGAAAGCCAAAACTCTTCATATTTGATAAGGAGAAAAAACAATGGCATTAAAACATCAAGACATAATTGAAAAAATGACTTTGGAGGAAAAAGCTTCCCTCCTTTCCGGAAAGAACTTTTGGGAGACGCAAGAAGTTCCATCTGTGAACTTACCTAGCATCTTTCTTTCTGATGGCCCTAATGGATTAAGAAAGCAAGCTAAGGCTGCTGACCATTTGGGATTGAATCCATCGATTCCTGCTGTTTGTATGCCAACAAGTGCCACAAGTGCAAACTCCTGGGACCCTGAAGTTCTTCACCTTGTTGGTAAAACCATCGGTGAAGAAGCGGCTGTAAATGATGTCTCTCTTCTTTTAGGCCCTGGCATTAACATGAAGAGAAACCCACGTTGTGGCCGTAACTTTGAATATTTTTCTGAAGATCCTTATTTAGCTGGTAGATTGGCTATTGGCTATGTTGAAGGCGTGCAAGAGAATGGCATTGGCGTTTGCTTAAAACACTTTGCTTGTAATAACCAAGAAATTCGTCGTATTACTTCTAATTCCGTTCTTGACGAAAGAACGCTAAGAGAAATCTATTTATCCGCCTTTGAAATGACAGTTAAGAAAGCAAAGCCTTTATCGGTTATGTCTTCTTATAACAAAGTCAACGACATCTATGCAAATGAGAACCCTCATTTATTACAAGAAATTCTTCGTGATGATTGGGGATTTGAAGGCATTGTCGTTTCAGACTGGGGTGGCGATAACGACCGTATTGCCGCTGTAAAAGCGGGCTCTGAATTAGAAATGCCTACAACAGATGGCGAAACCAATCGTGAAGTGGTCAAAGCCGTCAAAGAAGGAAGACTTACTGAAGGTGACGTCGATGTTCTTGTAGATCGCATTATCGATGTTATTTTGAACACAAAAGAACATCTTAAAGACGCACCAAAAGAATTCGACAAGGAAGAACATCACTTACTTGCCCAACATGTTGCAGAAGAATCTTTGGTCTTACTTAAAAACAAAGACCACGCTCTTCCATTAAAACCAGAAGAAAGGGTTGCCATTATTGGCGATTTTGCTACAGATATGCGTTATCAAGGCGCAGGTAGTAGTGTGGTCAACCCTCTTAAAGTCGATCAAATCAACGAAGTCATTGGTGAATACCCTTTGAAAGTAATCGGATATGAAAAAGGTTTCAAACGTTATGGAAAAAAGAGCCAACGTTTGATTGATAAAGCCTTGAAGCTTGCCGAAAAGGCGGATACCGTTCTTCTTTTTGTCGGTCTTGATGAAGTTACCGAAGCGGAAGGTATTGACCGTGCCAATATTCGTTTGCCAGGAAACCAAAGAGATTTGATTTCCGCCATGTATCACACAGGCAAAAAGATTGTTTTGGTTTTAGAATGTGGGGCTCCAATCGAGATGCCATTTGCTGACCGTGTGGATGCTATTCTTCACGCCTATTTACCAGGAGAAGCCGGTGCGAAAGCGATTTTGAATATCCTCACTGGCAAAGTGAATCCTTCTGGCAAACTCGCCGAATCTTATCCATATGGATATGCCGATTGCCCATCTGCCGACCATTTTGGTAAGAATGATAAAAATATCGAGTACCGTGAAGGACTCTTTATTGGCTATCGTTATTATTCTGGAAACTCGAATTCCGGTTCCCGTTTCCCATTCGGCTATGGCTTAAGCTATACAACCTTCCAATACGACAATCTTAAAGTGTCAGACGATGGTGTTCGTTTCACTTTGACAAACACTGGCGATGTTGATGGAAAAGAAATCGCTCAAATGTATATTGGGATGAAAGACTCAAAGGTATTCCGTCCTGCCCGTGAATTAAAAGGATTCCAAAAAGTCTTCTTAAAAGCACATGAAAGCAAAGAAGTCTTTATTCCATTCGATGAATACACATTCCGTTTCTGGGATATCAAAGAGAATAAATTTGAAGTGGAAGCGGGCAAATATCAAATCTATGTCGGAGCATCTAGCAAAGATCTTCCTCTTGTTGGAGAAATCGAAAAAGAAGGAATCAATGCCGAGGGAATTTATGATAAGAGCAAGCTCCCACATTATTTCTCTGGCGAAGTAAGAGAAATCGGTGATGTTGAATTTAAAGAACTCCTTGGAAGAGAACTTCCTCCTAAGAATGTTGCTTATGTAAAGAAACATCGTATCAAGGTGGATTACAATTCTTCCATTAGCGATCTTCATTATGCAAAAGGATGGACAGGCCGTCTTTTTGCCGGCGCTATTCGCTTTGCAATTCGCTTTTTAAAAGGGATTGGTCAAAGAACTACTGCTAATACCTTAATAATGGGCGTATACTACAATCCTGTGCGTGCTCTTTCTCGTATGACGGGAGGAGCGATGAGCATGGCTCAATTAGATGGACTTATCATGATGTTCAATGGGCATTTCTGGAAGGGATTGCATCATTTCAACAAAATGGGGCGTGAAAGGAAAAAACTGAAAAAAGAGCAGAAAAAGAAGGAGAAGTAAGTTGAATTATGTCGAATAAACTAATTACGTTTTGTGTGCCTTCCTATAATTCACAAGATTATTTATATCATGCCTTAGATTCCTTAATTCCTGGCGGAGATGAAATTGAAGTTCTTATCATCGACGATGGATCAAAGGATAACACTTTAGCGATTGCGAAAGATTATGAAAAACGTTATCCAAATATCTTTAAGGCTGTTCACCAAGAGAATAAAGGACATGGTGGTGCAATCAATACCGCTATGTCTTTAGCAACAGGAACTTATTTCAAGGTTTTGGATTCTGATGATTGGGTGAAAGAAGATGGTCTAAAAGCACTTTTGGATTTCCTTCGTTCCAATCAAGAAGTGGATCTTATCTTAATGCCTTATACATATCGTCGTTCCTATGACGAAAAAGAAGAAGGACGACTCATCAAATACAATTTCTTTGTTAAACCAAATCAAATTGTTCGATGGCATGGCGTTAAGCGTTTTGACGCTAGCCACAATTTCACCTTGCATTCCGTTGTTTATCGCTTAGGGACTTTGAAAGAATCGGGCATCGTTCTTCCTGAACATTGTTTCTATGAAGACAATTATTTGATATACGCTCCTCTTCCTTTTGTGAAAAAGTTGGTGTATTTGGATACCCCTCTCTATCAATATCTTTTAGGAAGAGATGGTCAATCCATGCAAACAAGCAATCTCATTAAGAGAAACGAGAACCTTATGAGAGTTGCGGAATTGGCTTTCAACACTTTGGATTTAAAGAGCATTAAAAAATCCAACAACCGTCTTTATTATCTTATGAGACATCAATTGGTAATGATGGTTACTTCGCCTTTACTCTATACCTCTTTCAAAGAAAAAAGTGTTTCGAAGAAAGAAAAAGCAGGCTTTATTAACGCCTTAAAGAAAGACAATCCAAAACAATGGAGAATGCTTCGTTTCCACCCTCATGTCTTCTGGCCAGCCTTTAACAACTGGCTAGGGAAGCTTTCCTCTATGTTTATGCTTTGGGTCATTCGTAAATTCGGAGCTATTAACTAGAAAGTTCTAGTTATACGTCTTAAAACTAATTAACGATCGTTTTAGAAAGAGTTGCTAACCATGCAGCTCTTTTCTTAAATTTCCTTTATAATATTCAGGATGTTAAAACGCTTAATCATTCATAACTTAGCTATCTTTGAAAATGTTGACGTTTCTTTTCAAGATGGCTTTTCTGTTTTGCTTGGTGAAACTGGCGCGGGGAAGAGCTTAATGATTGATTCTCTTTCTCTTCTTTTAGGAATGAGAGCTTCTTCTGAACTTATTCGTTCAGGTGAAAATAAAGCATCTGTCACTGGTTATTTTTCTATAGAAAGACCTGAATTAAGCGCTTATCTAAGCAAGATCAACGTTCCCATGCATGATGATGAAATTGTCGTGGAACGTATTATTGGCATAAATAAGAATGTTGTGAAGATAAATTCCGTTCCTGTTTCGTTAAATGATTTGATTAAGATTTCTAAATATCTTGCGAACATCCATAGCCAATTTGATTTTGAGAAGATTCTTAATCCAGAAAACTATTTGGATATTATTGATGGATTCTCTTTCGAATTGTCTACTCGTCTCAAAGATGAATACACGTCCCTCTTAAATCAATACAAAGAGAAAAAAGAGGAATATAGCCTCCTGTTAGAAAAGAAAGCCAAACTTGAAGAAGCAAGAGACTTCTATGAATACCAATATGGTGAATTGAAGGCGGCTGATCTTAAAGAGGGCGAAGAGGAAGAAATCTCTTCGGAAATATCTTTATTACGGAATTACGACAAAATCTATTCTTTAGTACAAGAAACCAATGAAATCATCAATGGTTCCTTTATGGATGATTTCTATCGTTTATCTGATAATCTAGCGAAACTTGCAAACTATCAAAAACAATACGAAGAATCCCATGAAAAGATTGATGAACGTTATTATGAGATTGAAGATTTGCTAAACAATCTTAAGAAAGAGTTCCGCTCTTTGGATTATGATCCTAATCGTTTAAATGATTTAGAACAAAGAGATTCAGATCTTTCCTCTCTTCAAAGAAAATACAAGAAAAGCATCCCTGAACTTATTGCTTATCGAGATGAGTTAGGAACAATTTTAGGGAAGAATTCTTCCTTTGAAGATTCTCTAGAAGAAAAGAAAGAAGAAGTGCTCCAATCTTTAAAAGAAGCCATCTCCAAAGCAAAAGAACTTACTTTATTAAGAGCCAGAAATGCCAAAACCATTGAAAAAGAGCTTACCCATAGTCTAAAAGACCTTCTTTTAAACGTACGTTTCCAAATCCTTTTTAAAGATGAAAAAGAAGATGAAAGCTCCTTGAAAGAAAACGGTATCGATGATGTTGATTTCTTGATTGAAACGAATATTGGTGAAGGATTAAAGCCCCTTTCTAAGGTAATATCCGGTGGTGAAGCCTCTCGTATCATGCTTGCTTTTAAAGCGCTATTTATCAAAGCGAACCGTGTCCCAACTGTTATTTTCGATGAGATTGATACAGGAATTTCAGGCGAAACGGCGCAAGCTGTAGCAAGAAAAATTAAAGAAATCTCTTTAACAACCCAAGTTATATCTATCACTCATATGCCTCAAGTCGCCTCTTTATCTGACCATCCGATTTTGATTTCTAAAACGGTAAAAGATGGTAGAACCTATTCCAATGTTAAAGAACTTTCCTTAGAAGAAAAGATTCGTCAGATTGCTTATTTGATTTCCGGAGGAAAAGTGACGGAAAAGCAATTGGAATACGCCAAAGAAATGGTTCTTGGGAACTAATTCAAATATTCTTTGATATCTTCTAAAGTGAAGTTCGATGTAAAACGTTTTACTTCCTTTTCATCTAAAAGAATTAGAAGCGTAGGCAAGGAAAAGACATTGTTCTTTAAAGCTAGTTGAAATCCGTCTTTTTTATCAATATTGATTTCAAAATAGGATATGTCTGGCCTTGTTTTCAAATAGTCTTTTAAAAGAGGCTCAATCATTTTGCATTTCGCACAGGTAGAAGATACATAAAGGAATAAGGAGTAGTGTTGCATGGGGCTATTTTGTTTCTTCTAGAGAGGTTTGTCAAATCTGATATTTCTCCCGATTTAATATCTTTCTATAAATTCATTTAGTTGCTAAAATGTTTGCGCTAAGGAGAGTAGCGTTAAGCTTGGATTTCGTCAGCACGCCTTCAGGCCGGAACCAAGCGGCATCTGCCTCGCAAGACCTTACCGAGTTTTCGATAAGGAGAGAAATATGTTTGAAAACAAAAATGTTAAGGAAACTTTATCTTCTTTTTCCGTTGAGCCTGAAAAAGGACTGAGTGCTGAGGAAGTGGAACTTAGGCAAAAAAGAGATGGATGCAATAAGCTTCACGAAAAAAGAGGGGACCCATGGTATAAAATCTTTTGGGATAACATTGCTGATCCAATGACGTTGGTGCTTGCTATTGCAGCAATTATTTCCCTTGTCTTGGCCATATTGAATTGGGAGAAAGAAGGCCCAGAAGGGTTAGCGGATGTCTTTATTATCTTCGGTGTTGTTTTAATTAATGCTTTGATTGGTACCATCCAAGAAATGAAAGCGGAAAAAGCTTTAGAAGCTTTAAAGAAAATGTCCGCTCCAACCGCAACCGTAAGAAGAGATGGAAAAATCGTTGAAATTCCAGCGGAGAATCTTGTTGTTGGGGATATTGTTATCTTAGAAGAAGGAAGAACGGTTCCGGCTGATTTACGCTTAATAAAAAGCTTTTCTTTAAAAACGGACGAGTCTTCACTCACTGGCGAATCCCTTCCGATTGAAAAGAATGCCGATTGTGTTCTTTCTAGCGAGTCTGGAGTAGGTGACCGTATTAATGAAGTCTTTATGTCGACCCCGGTTGTTTATGGACGTGGGGAAGGCGTTGTTATTTCTACAGGCATGCGTACGGAGATTGGTAAGATTGCCTCCATGCTTTCTAACGAAGGCGAAGAAGAAACTCCATTGCAAAAGAAATTGGCTGGCTTATCTAAGTTCTTAGGAATATTAACCATCATCATTGTTATTTTGATGTTAGGAATTAAAATCCTTTGGGCTGTTGTAAATAGCAATTTGGCTACTGAGTGGAGCAGTGCTTTATTAGACTCTGTTGCTTTGGCGGTCGCGGCAATTCCAGAAGGTTTAACAGCGGTTGTTACAATCGTTTTAGCAATGGGCATGAGCAAGATGGTAAAAGTAAACACCATCGTTCGTCGTCTTGCTTCGGTGGAAACCCTTGGTGCTGTATCTGTGGTTTGCTCCGATAAAACAGGAACCCTTACTCAAAATAAGATGACGGTTGTTTCCGCTTATGTTGATGGCAAGACATATGCTCAGAAAGATTTCGATAAAGAAAAACTCTCTCTTTTAGCCAAAGGCATGTCTCTTTGCTCGGATGCTAAAGTGGATGGAGGAATATATGGCGATCCTACAGAGGTTGCCTTGGTTGAATTTGCAAATTCTTTCGACATGCATAAGGGCGATTTGGAAAAAGAAGAACCCCGTATTGATGAATTGCCTTTCGACTCGGTAAGAAAAATGATGTCGACGATGCATCAAGAGGGAGATAAGAAGGTCATTTATACAAAGGGTGCGATGGATCAGATTCTAAAACACGCGACCCATATACTCATAAATGGCAAAGTATCTCCTCTTACAAAAGAAGAACGTAACCACATTGAAGAAGCCGCTAAAAACATGTCCAATAATGCTTTACGTGTATTGGCATTGGCTATTTCCTTTGCTAATGAAATTCAGGAAGAGAATTTAACTTTCGTTGGTCTTGTTGGCATGGTGGATCCTCCAAGAAAGGAAGCAAAGCCTGCAGTCGCTACATTAAAGAAAGCGGGAATTACGACAATCATGATTACGGGAGACCACAAAGATACGGCTTTTGCTATCGCTAAAGAATTAGGAATTGCCGAAGATCCATCTCAAGCGATGAGTGGCGATCAAATCGACGCTTGCTCTGAAGAAGAATTAAGAGAAAAGGTGAAGAGCATACGCGTCTTTGCTCGTGTATCCCCTCAAAACAAAGTATCTATTGTTAAAGCAATTCGTGCGAACGGAAACGTTGTAGCAATGACTGGGGATGGCGTTAACGATGCTCCATCTTTAAAAGGAGCGGATATTGGCATTGCCATGGGAATTACCGGAACGGATGTTGCAAAAGGTGCAGCAGATATGGTCTTAACCGACGATAATTTCGCTTCCATCGAAAAAGCAGTGGAAGAAGGAAGAGGAATTTATGCCAATATTAAGAAAACGATTCTTTTCCTTCTTTCTAGCAACGTTGGTGAAGTTGTTGGCATGTTATTGGCGGCTATCTTTGGCCTCCCTTCGCCACTTATTGCGATTCATCTTCTTTGGGTGAATTTAATTACTGATTCCTTACCTGCCATTGCTCTTGGCGCTGATAAAAAGCCAAAAGGAATCATGGAAGAAAAACCAAGAGATCCAAAAGAATCCTTATTCTCTCACGGTGGATATGGGGTTACCTTTGGTTATGGCGTATGGATTGGCGTTATTACTTTGGTTGCCTTCTTATCCGTTGCATGGATGAGAATGGGTTTCACATTAAATCCAGTGGAGATTCGAAATTTCTTTGATACCTGCGATATTGCTATTTTAGAAGAAGCACAGGCTATGGCCTTCTGCGTTCTTTCCATGAGCGAGTTGTTCCATATGTTAGGAATGACAGACACCAAACATAGTTTCATCCATGTCTTTAAAGATAAAAATATTTTGCTTTGGGCATCTTTCGTTATTGGTATGGCCTTGCAATTCTTTGTTATCTTTGTTCCTGGCGTAAATACCGTTTTCCAAGTCGTTCCTCTTGAAGGATGGGATTTCTTATGGCTATTTGGCTTAGGAATTAGCCCTCTTCTTGTCCATGAAATCGTCGTTTTCGTTTTATTCTTAAAGAACAAATTGGCTTCAAAGAAAGCCTAAGGCAATCCTTTTTCTCATTTGAGAATGCATATTCTTATGCAAAGGGAAACTTTGTAATATAATTTGCCATATTAAGTGACTGTCATTATGAATATTTCCCCCTTCTTGACTTCCATGCTTGCGTCGAACTTCTTAGGTTTGATGCTTCTGTTTGTCCTTTTTACCGCCAACTTCCGTACTTTGCATCAAAAGGAAAAAGAAAATAAGATTCTGTTCCTTCTTTTTACCATCGTACTTTTTGGCATACTGAATGAAATTGTCGCGGATGTGGTCGATGAAATGCCTGGGACAGTTTCCTTTTACCTTTCTTATGTGTCAAATTCTCTAGGGTATTTGATGGTGACTGTATTCGCTTCTTTTGTCCTTCTTTTTATTCGTCAGCATTTTTTCCATGCTATCAGCATAATGGATTTTATCTTGGCGATTCTTCCATCATTAATAGTCCTTGTGGCCATGATTATTAATCTTTTTGTGCCTTTCATTTTCAAAATAGTCGAGAATAACGACTATGTCCGTTTAGATGGATTTTTCTTGCCTCTTTCCTTAGATATTATTTGTTTGCTCTATTCTCTCTTTATGTATTTTTATGCGTTAAAGAAAGGAAAAACCACTCGCTTCTTCCCTTATTACTTATTTATGATTCCGGTTGCATTTGGTACGCTTTACCAAACACTCTTTCCAATTGTCAGTGTCATTTGGCCTTCTTTTGCAATTGGCTTAGCGGGAATGATTGCCTCCATTAAGAGTGAGCGTATTTTCCGTGATGAGCTTACTGGTTTGTTTAATCGCGCTTATTTCAATTATGCGGTTCACTCTTTGAAACGAAAGAAAGAGCCCGTTTTGACAGGAATCATGCTCGATATTAATGATTTTAAGAAGATTAATGATCATTTTGGACATGATTTTGGTGATAAGGCTCTTGCCGATTTTGCTGGTTTGTTGGTGAAATCCGTCAGCCGTTTTGCTCCAATCGTTCGCCTTTCTGGCGATGAATTCGTTATTCTTGTTAAAACCGCGGATAAAAAAGAGATTTCTCGCGTTATCGATCGTATCAATGCTGAATTTGAAGAATTTAACAATTCAAAGAAAAGATCTTATGAGCTTTTTGCCTCCTTAAGGATATGCGACCTATATAAAAGGACAATCTCCAGAGGAATTCCTCCAATGTTTCGACAAAGACATGTATAGAGAAAAGAAACGTTATCACTCTGATCAAAAATAAAAACGGCCGAAGCCGTTTGTTATTCTCCTCTTACATCTCCATGGAAGTAGATGGCGACTGTTCCTGGACCTGTATGTGAAGCAATGATGGTACCGATATCAAAGATTCTCACTTTGTCTTTGAGATTTGGGAAACGTTCTTCAATTTGTGATTTGACGGTTTCCGCATCCTCTAATGCATGAGAATGGGAGATGAAAATCTTTCCGTTATAGTTTTTGCCATCTTTGGCATGCTTCTCCATCCAATCTAAGGTCGCTTTCATGGCGTTTCTTTTACCCATGACCTTTGAATAGGCAATGATTCTACCAGCGTGATTAAGGTGCATTAATGGACAAATCCTAAGCACCGTTCCTATAGAAGCGGTTGGACCAGAAACACGACCAGTACGTTTGAAATATTTCAAATCTGTGGTGAAGAATTGGTGATGGATGTTGTATTTATTTTCTTCGACGTAGGTAGCGACTTCTTGCAAGCTCTTTCCTTCATCCCATAAGTCGGCAGCATCATCCACGATCATTCCGTATCCGGAAGAGGAACAAGTGGTGTCAATGACGATTAACTTTCTTTCAGGGAACTCTTTACGAACGACTTCGGCAGCGTTGGCTGCTTGGTTATAAGATTGAGTCATCCCAGTTCCAAAGCAAAGGTGTAAGAGATCATTCCCTTCGCTTAATTCTTTACGGAAGAATTCCTCATAGGTGAATTGATTGATTTGAGAGGTGGTTGGTATGTGGCCTTTCTTCAAGAAATCGTAAAAACGATTTAAAGAATTTGGGTCTTTGCCCATATCGTCGGTATAGGTATTACCTTCTACACTATAAGAATAAAACAAGACTTTTAAGCCACGTTCCATGACGTAGGAATAAGGGAGATCCACAGTGGATTCACAAGATAATACAAAGCTTTTCATTAGAAAACTCCTTTTTTCATCCACTAGTATATCTAGTATTTAAAACTATGTCACTAAAAAGAACGACTTTCCGTTTTTATGCAATATTTCTTTAAATTCTTTCACTATTGTAAAAACATAGAATATAATTCTATAGTTCAAATGATGGGGGCCTTTATGAAAAAAACCTGTTCGATTCTTATACCTTCTTTTTTACTTTTAACTGCTTGCCAAACGCAACACCTTCCTTCTACTAGTAGTAGTGAAGTTTCTAGCAGTGAGGAAAAAAGTGAAGTTTCTTCTAGCAAAGAATCTTCATCCAGCAAAGAAGAAACGCCTGTTCAAGACAATATTTCTTATGAAATCGGTGTCAGTGGAAATGAAGCCGTCCTTAAAAAAGTAAAAGGAAGTTCTCCAGTTGCTAGCATTCCTGCAACCTATGAAGGAAAACCAGTAACTCGTATCTTAGATGGAGCATTCAAAGATAAGACAAAGATTACGAAAGTTGTTGTGCCTGAGAATGTTACTTCCATTGGCGTGGATGCTTTCCTTGGCTGCACCAATATCGAAGAAATCTCCTTGCCTTCAACCCTAAGGAATATTGGTAAAAGAGCCTTTGTAGGTCTTCGTTACATTAAAAACATCAATATTCCAGAAGGAGTGGAAACGATTGGCGATTCTGCTTTCTCTAACTGCGTGAATCTAGAAAACATTTCTCTTCCTTCTACTTTAAAAGATTTGGGTTCTAACCTTTTCCAATCTGATAAACTTGCCACTTATGTCTATAAAGGCATTGAATATTTAGGAAATTCTAGTAATCAACATTTGCTTGCATATAAAGTAAATGCGAAAAACGCCGCTCCAGAAGAAGTTGAGCTCCATCCTGATACAAAAATCGTTGGCGGTTCTCTTTTCGAAAGCGAAAAATCCCTCACGAAAGTCACATTGAATGAAGGATTGGAAGTTATTTGCGCATCCGCATTTAGATCTTGCCCATTTGAATCCATCGTAATTCCTTCAAGTGTGAAACGTATCGACCAATATGCCTTCTCTGGTTGCACAAACATGACCACTTGCACCATTAGCGGAAATTCCTTGGAAACAATCGAAAACGAAGCTTTCTCCGGAGCCATCAAACTCGCTTCTATCAACATTCCTTCTAGCGTGAAAGAAGTGGGATCTTATGCGTTTACGGAATTTGATAATCCTGGCGCTTTAACCTTTAACGAAAAAGATGGCGGCAATTATTTAGGAAATATCGAGAACCCATATCATGTGTTTGTGGGATTAAAAGATACAAAAGCGACCTCTTTAACCCTCGATGAACATACCGTTGTTATGGCTGGTCAATGTCTTAGAGATGCAAAAGGCATTCCCTCTTTTAACATTCCTGCTAGCGTTGAAACCATTGGAGAGGAAGCCTTCTTCCAAATGACTTCTCTGACTTCTATGAGTATTCCTGCCACCGTTAAAAACATGGGTGGGAATCTCTTCAATTCTTGTTCTTCTCTTACAAGCATCGAACTTCTTAATAAACCCACCGTTTTAGGATCTGGCTTTGCTGGAAATTGCGAAAAGCTTGTCTCCATCAACATTCCTGATAGCGTTGTTAAATTAGAGGGCAATCTTTTTGATAGAGATGAATCTTTAACGGAATTATATGTTCCTAATAGCGTTTTAGAAGCAAGTGCATCCGCAATCACTTCTTGTGCCAACCTTACGGTGAATACTGCCTTTAAAGAAAGACCATATCTCTTCGATGCAACCTGGTGCACAGGTGTAAAAGCACTCAATTACGGAGTGAGTAAATAATTAATAAGAGGAATAATCATGAAAAAACCAATTTGTTTAACTTTATTAAGCGTTGCTGCCTTATTAGGCTTAGCCGCTTGTTCTTCGAATGAAGTTTCTTCGTCTAATGCTTCATCTAAGGAAGAAAGCAATAGCAGTGTTGCTAGCTCTTCTACAAACACAAGTGAAGCACCTGTCTTAGAAGTATCTGTTTCTATTGTTGCTCCCGCTAAGAATACAATCACCGTTGGAGATGAGCTTCAACTACAAGCTCAAGTGGAAAATGCCAAACCAGGTGACACCCTTACTTGGAAAAGTTCCAACAATGATGTTTTAAGCGTAGACAATACTGGCAAAATCAAAGGGGTTTCTAAAGGCGAAGCCCAAATTACTGCAAGTATTTCTGGCAAAACGAGTGAACCTATCACGATTACCGTTGAAGCAAAGATTGATTCTACGGCCTATCCTAGATTTGTAGAGTTACTTACAAAGGCTGAAGCAAAAGACGCTTCCAAAGTATCTAGACTTACTTTATCCGTTCAAAATGATGAGTATCATTATCAACAAAACAAAGATACCAAAGAATGGGAGAACGTCATCAACCGTTCAAACGGAACGACTTGGAACGCTTCTTTCTACACAGATTCTAAAACCAGCATTGAAACCATCGAAACTGACAAAGGGGAAAACGATATCAAGACCCTTTATCAATATGGCATTGCCCATAACCGTCTTGTCGATGTCGTAAGTGATTTCTCTAATGATAAATACACTGTGAACGAGCAAAAGTCTTCCAGCAAAGAAATTACCGATCCAGAAGGAACCAACACCTTCTTAAATAAAGGCGAATTCTCCAAAAAGATTGGTGCATTACGTTATGTCTTAGACAATTATTTCGATGGAACAAGCAAGTTCTCCTCCATCGAAGCAAGAAGAAACGCTTCATTAGAAGAAAAAGATGGTGTTTATACATTAAATACCTCTGAAATCGTGAAGGATGATGTCGATAACAACGTTCATATGGAATATAGCATGACCATTAAGTTGAATGATGAAGGTTATCTTTCTTCTTTAAGCTCGCATATCAAGTCCTATGATTCGGAAACAGATGGTTCTAAGCGTCGTTTGACTTTCGATACAGGCGTTACTCTCGAAGAAACAATCGGTGCAAGAGAAAGCATGGATTTAGATCTCGATAAGTACTTCTTTAAGAACAAGAGTGACTTAATCATTTTCTTAGGCGAAAATCCTTATGCGACTCAACCAGTAACGAGTTTCGAATTAAACAAAAAATATTTTGTTATTGTTAATAAAAACGGAACAGGATCCACCAATATTGACCCTCTTACATTAGTTTCGGTTACCAAAGATGGCCAAACTGCTTCAAAAGATGCTTATACCTTAGATGACAATGCCCTTACTATCAAAAAGGCGGGAAGCTTTGTCTTTAATTACAAGACGACCTTGTTAAGCGATTTCAAAATTGAAGTGGAGATTGAAAACCACGAGATCACTAGCTTAGAATTCTCTCCAAAGCCTTCTTCTTTAGCTATGGGAGTGAAAGATAAGACGTATCTTTCTGAAAACATTATTGCGGGTGACACCCCATTTACGTTAACTGCTAATGCAGGTGCTGATGACGACACAACCATTGAATTTGTCACGAATGAAATTGGTGCGACAGTTACGAAGAATGCACCTTTCAGCTATACGCTTCACACAAGCAAGCCTGGCAAAATCTCTTTAAAAGCAAAGAGCGCAAGTGGTTTGGAAACAGAAATGAAAGAAATAAATGTCTTTGCTTATACTGATGAAGGAATTGCTTCTTATTTAGCAAAGGCCAAATGGAATGCTTTAAATGCTTCTTCCCTCTTCCAAACAGCAGAATTCACCTTAAAAGAAGGTTCTACCACAACCGGAACGTTTGTTCTTCTTAAAAATACCGGTGACGAACTAACTGGCAATTTTGAAGTCAAAGACAAAGCCGTTTCTCTTAAAGGTTCTAAAGGCACTGCCGTTAAGGCCGCTGTCGTTCTTTCTGAAGGAGCAAAGGGCATTTATTTAGGTGCGGTTAGTAACAGGGCCAATTTGATGCTTAATTAAGCTTAAAGGAGATAATAAATATGAAAAAATCATCGATTTTATTCTTATCTGCGTTTGTTTTGCTTGCAGGTTGCACTCCAAGCGAAAAGCAAAGCTCTGAGGAGAGCAAAGCTCCTCTTACTTTAGATGAAACCTTGGAGAAATTAAAAGGCGGATATCATCTTGATTTACTTGTTACTTCAACTTACCAAGCGGTTCAAAGCTCTTCGGGTAGCAAGACCGTTTATAAAGGCTATGAAGAAATCTATGGCGATTCGACAAAATATCGTCACCTTGTCTACAATCCAACTCTTTCGGGAGATCCTGATAAGAGCGTGGTGAATAATGATTATCTTTATGCAGAAGAAAATAAGAACATCGTTCAACATACTCTCAGCTTAGCCAATACGATTTCCTCCACACCTGTTGAAGGAAAAAGCTGGAGCTCTTCTTTCTTGAAGAATGCCTTCACTGTTTTCAAAAAAGAAAACTTCGAAGAAAAAGATGGAGCATATGTTTTTAAGAAAGATAAAAATCTTGCGGCTGCAAAATTTATGGGCAGCCAATTACGTGGTTATCCAAGAAGCAGCGATTCTTCCATTTCTTCTATGGTTTTAACCATGAATGAAGATGGCAGCGTTTCCTTTAAAGCGGAACTAGAAAAATACACCGTTACTTATATTACAGACATTAGCGTTTCTACTGTTTACGAAGGAAGCTTTGTTAGCATGGGAGAAAGTGTTAAAGACATTCAAACCATTAACAAAGAAGAAAACAAAACCTTCCAAGAGGCAATGAAAAAGATTGCTACGCTTAATTTTGACGCGAATGGTGTAAACTACGAAATCAAAGCCAAAGATGGAAGATATGAACAAACAGAAAGCGTCGTTTCCTCTGTTTGGGGCGATGGATTTACCTATCGTTTCTTAAATAGTGCGAACAAAGTCTCTGAAGAAGCATCATATGTGACGAAAGATTCGAAAATTCAAAGGCTTGCTCTTTATGATGGAACGGCTTATCTTTCGGGCAAACCTATGAAAGCTAACGTGACTGACTTCTGGCCAACATACGCCATTTCTAGCGCCTTCTTTAATGAAAAAGATGGAGTGTTTACTCTCGATAGCAAATATTTAGGTATGTTTAGCACCACGAGCATTTATACCCCATTTGTCTCCGATGCTATTAAAACCCTTACCATTAAATTAGAGGATGATAAGATCACCTTTACTTCAACCAATGAGGGAAATGGTCGTACTATTTTCGGTGCAAAAGAAGAGATGGTTTTCACCAATTTTGGGAAAAAGAGTGCACCCACATATCAAATCAAGGAAGATTCTTCTGAATTAACCTGGGATCAAATCATCCGTGATGAGAACGATTATGTGTCCCTTGTTGAGGATTTAGGTGGCAAGGCCATTCTTAACGCTATTCCAACCTTTGGCGGAATCTATTCCGAAGGATACTATGGAACAACAAATGGTATCCCTTTCCTTCAAGCAAGAATATCCACCTTAGCGGAAGGACAAGAACTCTTCGCTGCTTATGGCCCGAAACTTGAGACGGCCGGCTTCACAAAGAGTGAAGAAACGGATACCGATGGAAACACTTATTCCCTTTATACCAAAACGGTTGGTAAAAAGCAACTTACCCTTGAACCTATCTTAGGGCCACAAACGGACGCGATTACGGGACAGAAATATTATGTCTTCCTCGTTGGAATCCTCGCGAAAGATATAAGATAAATCCCTTTATCATCTCAAAGAACGCCTATCAACGGGCGTTCTTTTTTATATCTTTAAACGTTGTAAAAGAATCTCCATATTCGTCGTACCAAAAAATGGTTTTATTATTGCTTAGAAGCGCCATTTCATCCGAGCCGCTTGAATATGTATTTTTATAGATGCGTACAATAATTGCTTTGCTTTCGTCGTTGAGAGAGAAAGAAACGTTTCCTGATACAGTGCTGTTCTTTAATTGATAAAAATGAGGCTCAATCCTTATTCTTTTTAGATAAGGAAACAATCCAATGTTTCGTAAATATCTTCCAAAATGGCATTCTTCGCTTACGAGGAAATCTTCCATTTCTTTTTGAAAAGGACGATGTTTCTCAACAAAATCTTTTACTATCGTTTGAACTTCTCTATCCGCATCACAAAGAAAATCGGAAGGAACTTTATTTGGATAATAAGCAAATGTATAGGCTAAGTTTTCAAAATAAACACGATATGGTTGGCCATTTGTTTTGGATAATTCTTCAGAGATATTACTTTTATATTTTTTCTCGATATCATGCCTAAGAGCAAATTTCTCTTTGATGTACTCAAGATATTTAGGGCTTTCTTTTAAATCAGAAGAAATATCATAATAACGAAAATATATTTCATCGGCAGTCGGTAATCTTTCAAAAAGTTTGCCCCATCTCATAATTGTTATTAGTTTATATGAAAAGAAAGGGGACGTGCATTCATTTTAAATCTGCCTCTTCCATTTGATGGCCACCTTGTTAGAATGAAGTTAAATAAAGGAGAAGAACTTATGTGCACATCCATTACTTTTACGACCAAGAATCATTATTTTGGAAGAAACCTTGATTATGAATTCTCTTATGGGGAAGAAATTGCTATTCTACTTCGAAATTATTCTTTATCTTTTCGTTATTTAGGAGAAAAGAAACACCATTACGCTTTGATGGGTATGGCTCATATTCATAATGGTTACCCTCTTTTCTACGATGGATTTAATGAAAAAGGACTTGCTATCGCAGGTTTAAATTTCGTTGGTAATGCAAAATATAACCATCCTAAAGGGGAGGGACATGATGTAGCCCAATATGAATTTATCCTCTATATTCTTAGCTCTTTTCAGTCCGTCGAAGAAGTCAAAGAATCTTTGAAGACATTAAATATATGCGACACCCCCTTTAATGAATATTATCCATGTGCAGAACTTCATTATCTTATCGCGGATAAGAAGGAATCCATTGTTGTGGAGTTTCAAAAAGATGGGACCCATGTATATGAAAACTCCATTGGAGTGCTTACGAATAACCCGCCTTACAACATTCAACTAGCTTTATTGGATCAATACATGGGTATCACCTCTAAGGATCCGGAAAAGAATTTCTCCCACGAAATTGATTTCAAACGATATAGCAGGGGCATGGGTACGAATTTCCTCCCTGGAGGATTATCCAGCACGTCTCGCTTTGTAAAAGTTGCCTTCACAAAATTTAACTCTATATGTGAAGAAGATGAAATCTCAAGTGTAAATCAATTCTTCCACATCCTCGATTCGGTAGATCAACAAAGAGGGTGTTGTGAGCTTTCTTCTAACAAATATGAAATCACGATTTATTCATCGTGCTGCAACCTGGATGAAGGTATTTATTATTACAAAACATATGGTAACCATCAAATTAATGCAGTAAAGCTCTCAAATATCGATTTAGAGAGCGAAAAACTCTTCTCCTACGCATTGGAAGAGAAGGAACATATAAATTATCAAAACTAAGGAAAACGGGCCTTCATGTAGAAAGCCCGTTTTTTTATGCTGTTGGATTATTTCTGCCAAGACATGTTATTTCCGCCTTTTGGTAAGATATAGCTCTTATCTTTTTCCTTTACGCGGATAATCTTTGCAGAATCTTCTAGGTTACCAGAGGTTGCTTTTATGTCATTTACGGCATCTAAGGCAATCTTGAATTTGAATATTTTATTGCCTTTCTTTGTAGCAATCTTTTTACCGTTATTATAGAGGGTTACTTCATCTTGATTGGAGTAAATCTTGATAACGGCTTTCTTGTCTGTGCGATTCACATAACGTTTCGAACAAATGTGAACGAATGGATCCTCACTCCAATAGGCTTTATAAATATAAAAGGCGTCTTTCTTTGTTTTACGGTCAAAGGTAACTAATCCCTTATGGTTAATACCTTTCTCTCCGCCTTGGTTTCTGCCATCACTTCCGAAATCAAACATATTCCAGACATGGGTTGCCCAAAGATATGGACGTTTTTCGAAACATTTGAGCATCTTTTCATGATATTGAGCTTGATATTCTTCGGTGTTATCAAATCTCTTAGGGTGAGAGGAGTGGAGGTTTGGCATACCTTCCGCACCATATTCACTAAGACCGATAGGGCCATGAGGATAGAAGAAATGCCACCAATCGAGAATCCACCCCGTCACAGGAGTGAATGGGACATACCAGCCCCAATATAAGTTATAGGAGGCAACATCGGTAATATGAGCAACACGATTAAAGATTGTCATCATAGAGAAGCAGGCGATGCCGGTGAGTCTTGATGGATCTTCCTTATGCGCATGCTCATTTAATTCTTTGTGGTTGGCTCTACAATCTTTGCCAAATTGTTTACGGAACATGGTAATCTCATTTGAAATGCCCCAGCAAATAATGGATGGATGGTTGAAACATTGATGGATGAGCTCGTCTAATTGACTCTTAGCATTCGGGTCCGCTTCCTTGGAATATTTGGAAATATAAGGAATTTCCGACCAAACGATAATGCCATTCTCATCGCAAAGATCATAGAAATATTGATCATGTTGATAATGAGAAAGGCGAAGAGTGTTTGCTCCAATCTCTTTGACGAGCTTCATGTCTTCATCCATATTCGCTTTGGTGATTGCATTACCGACATGTGGACGATCTTGATGCTTTGCGACCCCTCTTAAAGGATAAGATTTTCCATTTAAGAAGAAACCTTTCTTAGGGTCTACTTTAAAGAAACGGAAACCAATTTTAGAAGAGACTTCATCAAGAAGCTTTCCATCTCTAAGGAGCTTTCCTTTGACGGTATATAAGTAAGGATCTTTTAAACCGTTCCATAAATGGACGTTTGGAACGGAAATTTCCTCGTTTACTTTGCCTGTAACAACAACGTTACCCTCTTTATCTAAGAGTTCAATAACGATTTCATCGTCTGTATTTGCGGAAGCTTCCACACGTAAAGTGGCTTTATTGCCGTTCACGCTTGGGAAACATTTTAAAGCGGGGGAAGAGTCTTTTTGAAACTCAAAATGCTCCTTAGGAAGAATTAAGAGATTCACGTCACGATAGATTCCGCCATAGAAGGTGAAATCAGCCGCATCTGGATAAATGCGAGCATAAGCCTTATTGTCGGCTTTCACTATGAGTTCGTTTTCCTCTTCAAGGAATTCATTGATTTTCACGATGAAACGGGAATATCCCCCTTCGTGATGACAAATATTCTTGCCATTTAAAATAACGTCACAAAGAGAATTCACCGCGTCAAATTGGAGATATACGTGTTCATCGCCTATTTCAGGTTTATGGAAATGTTTGGTGTAGGTACCAACATCTCTTAGATAGTCATTTCCGCCGTCCTGTCCATCTTTGCCATTCCAAGAATGGGGAAGAGACACGTGCTCTTCTGGTAAGGAAGCGATTTGAAATGTCCAATCTTCATTTAATAATATGGATTTTCTCATTATTTCCCTTTCTTTTTAGCGGCTTTCTTTTCTTCAGCCTTTGCTTTTTGGGCTTGGTATTCCGCTTCTTTTTCTTCAAAATTCCAGCCCTTTTTAGCACATTTTTCTTTTAATTCGCTAATACGGGCTTCTTCGATTTGACGGGCAGTTTCTTTTTCTTCCATTTCCATTCTCGTTTGTGGATCGATCCATTCTTCACCACGAGCAAGGCAGGCAGCTTTTTGATCTTCGAGAATCTTGATTTGGTCTTCTTTGGTGAACTTTTCAACATTCATAAAGAGGAACATGATACCCATTAAGAGATAACAAGCAGATTCAACGCCATAACCAAGGATTGTGTTAACAAGCTTCAAATCCATGCCAGAGGTTTTTGCGGCCGTATTGATACCAGCGATGATACCGTTACAAATACCGGACATACAAACCATGATGGAACCGTATACTGCCATTGTGAAACCATCCGTTCTCTTGCCATAAACGGCTTCTTGATGGTCTAAGACATTTGCCAATAAGGCAAGAGAAATATACATAGCAGGGGCAGTTCCTAAGGCTTTCACGACAAAGGAAGCGATAGATAATCCCCAAACAGCACCGTCATTGCTTGCGACAGATGGGATAAGAGCGACAAAGGCGATAGCGCCACCAAGCACAGCAAGAAGAGCACCTAAGCTAATGGTCTTGGATTTTGTTAATTTATGAGCAATTGGCCAAACGATTAACATGCCAAGAGCTGTTGGGATAGCGCCAACGGTATTGATAGTGGAAGAGAGTTTGTTCTCACCCGTCATCGCTTGTGAGTAGAAGGAGAGGTCATTGTTTTTCATTTGGCCTCCGAATTGATAAAGGAAGAAGAAAATGATGATAAGCCACCAATATTTATCATGAGCACAAATCTTGATTTGCTCACGCATGGAAGTTTTTTCAGCTTTGACAATATCTTGATCTTCTTTTGCCGCGGCGTTCTTCACATTTTCTTCGGTGATTCTTTCACGGGTGAAATAGAATTCAAGCAAACAGCCAATAACTAAGCAAACAATCATGATAATCATGAGAATGGTCCATTTGCTGTTGGCTTGATCTGGGCTGATTAAGGTTTTTACTTCGAAGCCATTGGCTAAGGAATTTGCTTCTTCTAGGATGTTGGTTGTTAGTGGAGTGCCATCGGCTTTAATCCCATATTGATAAACAGGAAGTAAACCGATGAAGTCGACTAAGAATCCTCCAGCCATACCAGCAAGTCCAGCTGCACCAAGTTGAGCAGCCATAATGCAAGTAGAGAGAAGATTTCTCTTAGAACCATCACGGGTTGAAAGATTCACTAAAGCAGAGTGGGATGTGTAATAGATAGGCCAGGCTAAAGCGTAGTAGAGGTTATAGCCGACAGCGATAAGAATAGAGGCAACAAGGTTAGAGGAGTCTCCTCCAGCACCGGTTGGAAGAGGAACAAGGAAAAGGACCAATAAAGCGATAGCAATAAGAGGCATGCCAAGCAAGATAAGTGGTCTTGCCTTTCCTGCGATAGATGGCTTTCTTTCCATTAAATGGCCAACAAGAAGGTTACCAATCACGACAAAAATAGCGGAAATGATTGGCAAGAGTGTTTGGAAAAGTGGATTCCAATCACCTAAAAGTAAGACTTTGTCCCAATATTGGACGAGCCATACATTGACAACGCCATTGCTAATCAAAGCAAGGATAGGTCCAAGAAGGTAACCTAAACCCGCTTCAGGAAAAAGCTTGACGTTTGCAGATTTGATTTTCGTTCTAAAAATAGGTTTTTCGAAGATATTTTGCTTTTTTGTTTTCTCCATAGAAGGAAACCTCCATTCTTAATATTTGTATATATTCTATATTGAGGATTATATCCTCACTAATTATAAGATTTTAAAGACCGATGTAAGCGCTTAAAATTGCAATAATTGTTCTTACTTATTGCAAAAACTATTACTAACGCTTGTTTTCCTTCTCTGAAGCAGGGCTCATTCCTGTCACCTTTAGATAACTTCTATAGAAAGTGGAGTAGTCATTAAAGGATAACTCCTCTGCAACATCGACCGCTTTCCTCCCTTCACGGATCATTTGCTGGGCAAGAACGATTTTCTTTGAGCGGATGTATTTCATCAAAGAACATTTCATTGCTTTCTTAAATTGATTTGAAAGATACGATTCGGAATAATGCAAATCCTTGGCAATATTTTCTAACGCTAAGTCCTCTTTGATGTGGTTCTCGATATAATCGATTAAGACGCTAATGATGTCATTATTTTGGAATTCTGGGACGTTCCCTCTGGAGTTGGCGAGATACACCATGATTTCTTGCATTTTGCATTTGGCAAGAAGATACAAATCTTCATCGTTATAGAGATCATAAAAGGTGTCGAAAGCGCGGACGGCGGATTCTACATTCCTTTTGCTAGGGAAATAAGGGCACATATTTCTTAATCTCTCTTGTAAAGAAGACGGGAGAAAAGAAGTGGGAAACTTAAAAACATAACGCTCATAGCTGACGTTTTTGTTTACGGTCGCAAAATGAAATTTGCCAGGGCTCATTAAAATAATGTCCCCGCTTTCAAGATGCCTTGTCTCTCCTTCAACGTGATAGTCGACATCACCTCTTACAAAAAGAATGAGTTCATAAAAGACGTGCATGTGTTTGCTATATTGGTCTTTTGGTGAGGATGCGTAGTCTAATTTATGTGAGAAGTCTACGTCTTGCTTAACGAAAGAAAACATAAATGGAATACCTTCTTGGTTGATTTGACTTCATTATAGGATACAAAAATAAAAATGCAATCTAATTATAATAAGTTTGCAATATTTAATTGTAAAAACTTTTAAAACCGCATAAAAAGCCGATTTTTTATTTAGAAATTCGTATTTCAAAGAAATATATGTAAAATATTGCAAGGAAAAACATAAAATATTGCAATTCAATATTATAAGTATGCGCTTACAATAATTTTTGTTAGGAGATAAATTATGAAACTATCGTTTCGTTGGTACGGCCTTAATGATTCCATTCCTTTGGAATACATTCGCCAAATACCAAACATGTCAACGATCGTTACTTCCGTCTATGATAAAAAAGCAGGCGAAGTTTGGGAAGAATCCTCTCTTTTAAAACTCAAAGCTGTTTGCGAGAAGAACGGTCTTAAAATGGAAGTCATCGAATCCATTCCAGTTTCCGAAGATATTAAGATGGGAACGGAGAAAAGAGATGCGCATATCAAAGCCTTCAAGAAGAACCTTGAACTCTGCGCAAAAAACGGTGTCAAAGTTGTTTGCTATAACTTCATGCCTGTCTTCGATTGGTTAAGAACGGATATGCATCACGTTTTATTTGATGGTAGCAACGCTCTTTCCTATTCTCGTGATGATTTTGATAAAGTGGATCCAAAACATCTTCATTTACCAGGTTGGGATGAATCTTATTCCCCAGATGAATTACAAGATCTTTTAGAGAAATACAAACATATCTCTCATGAGCAATTGTTTGCTAACCTTGTTTATTTCTTGAATCAAATCATGCCAATCTGTGACCAATATGGCATCAACATGGCTATTCACCCAGATGATCCACCATGGGATGTCTTCGGTCTTCCAAGAATTATTTCCAATGAAGAAGATTTGGATAAGCTCTTTGCTGCTGTTCCAGATATTCATAACGGTTTAACTCTTTGCACTGGAAGCTTTGGAGCAGGAAGAAAGAATGACCTTCCTCATATGGCTGCTAAATATGCCAAAATGGGAAGAATCTACTTTGCTCATTTAAGAAACGTGAAATACACGGATGATAAAGATTCCTTCACCGAAGTGGGACATTTCTCCAAATACGGTTCCTTAGATATGGCTCTTATCGTGAAAAATCTCGTTGATAATGGCTTTGATGGCTATGTAAGACCAGATCACGGAAGAAATATCTGGGGCGAAGATCAAAAACCGGGTTATGGTCTTTATGATCGTGCACTCGGATGCGCTTATATTAATGGTTTATTCGAAGCGGTTGAACGCTTTGAAAAATAAAAAAAGAAAGGTTTGAATTAATTATGGACTACAAATTACCTTTATTCGTCGATTATTCCAACAAAGTTATTGTGATTACAGGAGCAGGAGGAGTTCTTTGCTCTGAAATGGCAAAAGCTTTTGCTCTCTGCCACGCCAAAGTTGCTCTTTTAGACTTACATTATTCTGCAGCTGAAGCCAAAGCCGAAGAAATTCGTGCTTTAGGTGGCATTGCTAAAGGATATGAAGCCAACGTCTTAGACAAAGATTCTCTTGAAAAGGCTCACCAAGCCATTCTTGCTGATTTTGGCAAATGCGACATCCTTATTAATGGTGCCGGTGGCAACTCTCCAAAGGCTAGCACCTCTCAAGAATTCTATGAACCAAAAGTGGATTCTTCGACCATTTCCTTCTTTGATTTAAAGACGGAAGGATTCCAATTCGTTTTCAATCTCAATATCCTTGGCACCTTACTTCCTACCCAAGTTTTTGCCAATGATATGTTAGGCAAAGAAGGATGCTCTATCTTAAACATCTCTTCCATGAACGCTTTCACCCCATTAACAAAAATTCCTGCTTATTCTGCAGCAAAAGCTGGTGTTAGCAATTTCACCAAATGGCTTGCCACCCATTTCGCTAAGAGCGGAATCCGTGTGAATGCCATTGCTCCTGGTTTCTTCTCCACAGCCCAAAATAAAGCTTTGCTTTGGAATCCAGATGGCACCCCAACCGAAAGAACCCATAAGATTTTGAATAACACTCCAATGGGCAGATTTGGTACACCAGAAGAACTTTTAGGTGCCGTGCTCTTCCTTTCTAATAGTGAAGCTGCTTCCTTTATCACCGGCGTTGTTCTTCCAATCGATGGTGGTTTCAGCGCTTATAGCGGAGTTTGATTTATGAATTCATTTTTTGGGGAAGATGTTCTTCTTTCTGGAACTTCCAGCAAAGAAATCTATAGTTCTATTAAGGACCTTCCTATTATCGATTATCATTGCCATTTGGATCAGGCTGCCATCCAAGCTGATAAGAAATTTACCGACATTGGTGAACTTTGGCTTGCTGGTGACCATTACAAATGGAGAGCAATGAGAATGTGTGGAGTGGATGAATATTTCATCACCGGTGAAGCTTCTTACCATGAGAAATTCCTTCACTATGCGGAAATCCTCCCTCAATTATGCGGTAACCCTCTTTATTATTGGACCCATTTTGAATTGAAACAGGTTTTTGGCATCAATAAAGTCCTTAACAAAGAAAGCGCTGAAGAAATCTATGCCGAAGCGAACGAAAAATTAAAGACCCTTTCTGTTCAAAAGTTATTAAAACTCTTCCATGTTCAATTTGTGGCAACCACAAACGATCCAACGGAAGATTTAAAAGACCATGGCAAGGTGAATGAGACTGATGTTACCCCAACCTTCCGCCCAGATAAGCTTTATAGTTTCGATTCCAAATATATCGAAGAACTTGGCAAGGTTGTCGGCTATTCATTAAATGATCTTGATTCTTTCCAAAAAGCTTTAGGAGAAAGACTTGATTTCTTTAAATCCAAAGGCTGCAGAATCACCGATCATGGTTTCCGTTCCTTCCCAAAGTCCTATGCGACTTATGAAGAAGCAAAAGCTCTCTATCTCAAGAGAGATTCCTTAAGTGCCTCCGAGAAAGATTCTTTATTCGGTTATCTTCTTGTTTTCTTGATGAAAGAATACAAAAAGAGAGGCCTCTTAATGCAAATCCATTTCTCTGTCGTTCGTAATATCAACACCCCAATGTTCCACAAAGTTGGTGTCGATGCTGGATTTGATGTTATTGCCGAAGGAGTAGATGTTGGAGACCTTATCCGTTTCTTAGATCAACTTAGCGATGAAGAAAGACCAACCATCATCCTTTATTCCTTGAATCCTGAAATGTTACGTGAAGTCGCTTGCATTACTGGTGCCTTCCGTAATGTCATCGTTGGAGCAGCTTGGTGGTTTAACGATACTCTCTTGGGTATTCGTAGAAATCTTGAAATCGTTTCTGAGTATGCTGCAATTGGAACGAACCTTGGTATGTTAACCGATTCTCGTTCCTTCTCATCTTATTCTAGATTTGATTTCTTCCGCAGAATCCTTTCTTCCTTCTTAGGAGAAAAGGTCGATGCTGGAGAATATCTCTTAGAAGACGCTAAAAAACTTGCTTATAACATCTCTTACGGAAATATCAAAAAACTATTAGGAGAATAATGTATGGAAAATGTTTTAGAAGAGATTCGTCACTATCGCTTGGTGCCTGTGGTGGCAATCAATAAAATTGAAGACGCCATTCCAACAATGGAAGCCCTTGTCAAAGGCGGACTTCCGGTTGCAGAAATCACCTATCGTACAGCCTGTGCGAAAGACGCGATTAAATTAGCCGTTGAGAAATTCCCAGAAGCCTTGATTGGTGCTGGAACGGTTATTAATGCTGCCCAAGCCGAAGAAGCTATCTCTCTTGGCGTGAAATTCATTGTTTCCCCAGGACTTAGCAAAGAAGTTGCAAAAGTTTGCAAGGCTCATAACGTTCCTTATCTCCCAGGATGCGTTACTCCAACCGAGATTATGGAAGCCTTAGAACTTGGCATTAATGTGATCAAATTCTTCCCTGCTTCAAACTACGGTGGCTTAAAAACTATCAAAGCCTTAAATGGCCCATTCCCACAAGTGACCTTCATGCCTACAGGCGGAGTAAACGAAGAGAATGTTCTTGAATATCTCGCTTATCCTCATATCATCGCTTGCGGTGGAAGCTTCATGATGAAAGGGAGCTTTGAGGAAATCGAAGAAAAAACAAAGAAAGCCGTTGAGCTTGTGAAAGGAAAATAAATATGAAAGCAGTTACCTTAGGCGAATTAATGCTCCGTCTTCAACCAGACAATTATTTACGTTTCGTTCAATGCGATCATCTCGAATCCACTTTTGGCGGAGGAGAAGCAAACGTTGCCGTATCTCTTGCCAATTATGGCATTGATGCCGCATTCGTTAGCAAACTCCCATCCCACGAAATTGGACAAGCTGCCTTAAATTCCTTAAGAAAATTTGGCGTTGATACTTCCAACATCGTGAGAGGTGGAGACCGTTTAGGAATCTATTTCTTAGAGAAAGGCGCTTCACAAAGACCTTCCAAGGTTATCTATGATCGTGCCAATTCCGCTTTTGCTCTTTCTAAGCCAGAAGAATATGACTGGGATAAGATCTTAGAAGGTGTTACCTGGTTCCATTTCTCCGGCATTACACCAGCTTTGGGCGACAACGTTATCGAAATCACCCGCCAAGCTTTGATTGCTTGCAAAAAGCACAATGTTACCGTTTCTTGCGATTTAAACTATCGTAATAAACTTTGGAGCAAAGAAAAAGCTCGTGAAGTCATGGGCGAATTCATGCAATACGTCGATGTCCTTATTGGTAACGAAGATGATGCAAACGATGTCTTTGGCATCAAAGCCGAAGCCACCGATACCATCTCTGGCAAACTCAACAAGGAAGGATATGTCTCGGTTGCTAAACAGCTTAAAGACAAATTCGGCTTTAAATATGTTGCTATCACGATGAGAACTTCTATCTCCGCAAGCGATAACAAGTGGTGTGGTATGCTCTATGATGGCAATGCCTATATGTCTAAAGAATACAACCTCCGAATCGTTGACCGTGTTGGTGGAGGAGATTCCTTTGCTGGCGGATTAATCTACTCTTTAATGAATAATTATCATCCACAAGATGCGATTGAATTCGCCATTGCCGCAAGCGCTTTGAAACATTCCATTGAAGGAGACTATAACTGTGTCTCTGTTGATGAAGTGAAGAAGCTTGCTGGTGGAGATGGCTCTGGCCGTGTCCAACGTTAATTCTTTATTTCTATAAACTCCTGTGATTAGCCCCGGAATTGTGCCTTCCGAGGCTTTTCTTTTATGTGGACCGATAGGGACAACCTAGAACCG
>ULYE01012701.1_pt1 | contig 39141 bp, 19 predicted proteins | sample 1961921 | NCBI WGS metagenome assembly ULYE01 (sample SAMEA4835856, study PRJEB28245) | human gut metagenome | biome: gut microbiome; material: fecal sample | place: Denmark | collected 2008 | reverse complement strand
TTCTTTAAATTCTATAACTTCTGAACTTGCGAAAGTTCAATAATCTACATTTAATATATAATCAATGAATCGTTTATATACATTAATATATAATATACCTAACAGCATACCTCTCCCCTCCCTGCGGGGGAGGGGCTGGGGGTGGGGCTTCTGTGGCTTCTGCGCCCTTTCTCTCGCTGCATCGCTCACCGCTTCTGCCCAACGCAGCACAATCAACCTGAAGCAATGGCAGTTCTCGCGCGACAGCATCAACTATAAAGCCGTCACCGTTCCGCACGACTGGGCTATAAACGGGCCCTTCGACAAGAAGTGGGATCTTCAGTATGTTGCCATAGAGCAGAACGGCGAAAAGGAGAAGACGGAGAAGTCGGGACGCTCGGGCGCCCTGCCTTGGATTGGCAGGGGATTCTACAAGACTACTGTCAACCTGAAGCGACTGCCCAAGACGGCTGTTCTGGAGTTTGACGGAGCCATGGCCGACCCTCATGTGTATATTAATGGTAAGCTGGCAGGCCACTGGGCTTACGGATATAATGCATTCCGTGTTGACGCTGCGCCATTCTTAAAGAATGGCAGAAACGAGATTAGCGTGAGCCTCAACAACCGTGAAGAAAGTTCGCGATGGTATCCGGGTGGCGGATTGTACCGTCCCGTTCAACTCGTGATGAATGCCGACGCTGCAACAATCAATCCTTGGGGCTGCTACTTCCGCACAGAGTCGATAAACAAAGGCAAGGCTGAGGTGAGCATCTGCACCAATATAAATAATGTAGACAAGACTCTGTCGATAGAAAACCAGCTCGTCAATGCCACGGGCAAGGTGGTGGCGCAGTTCAAATACGGCGACTTCGACGCTCAGGGCAACGTTGTGAAGACGCTGACTGTGGACAATGCGCAGCTATGGTCGCCCGAATCACCTTATTTATATAAGCTCGTCACACGCCTATACCGCAACAACAAGCTTATAGACCAGACCCAGCAGAAGGTCGGCATACGCACGGTACGTGTGGCGCAGTATGACGGTTTTCAGCTGAATGGAGTATCGCGCAAGATAAAGGGAGTGTGTCTGCACCACGACCTGGGTCCGCTTGGGGTGGCAGTAAACAAGGCTGCACTCATCCGACAGATACGCACAATGAAGGATATGGGTTGCGACGCCATACGCACGGCTCACAATATGCCGTCGACATGGCAGATGGAGATATGCGACTCGATGGGTATGATGGTGATGGCTGAGAGTTTCGACATGTGGATTTATCCTAAATGCAAGAACGGCTACGCCCTCAACTTCAAGCAATGGGCAGACAAGGACATGGAAAACCTTGTGCTCAACCATCGCAACCATCCCTCTATCATCATGTGGAGCATAGGCAACGAGATACCAGAACAGTGGAGCGAGGAGGGCCGTAACATCTCAAAGCATCTGCAGAACATCTGCCATAAGTTAGACCCTACACGTCCCGTAACGCAGGGAATGGACCAGGCTGAGGCTGCGCTCAATTCGGGTTTTGCCCAAGTGATGGACGTTCCGGGCTTCAACTATCGTGTACACAAGTACGACAAGAACATCCGTCAGTTGTCCAAGGGATTCCTCCTTGGCTCGGAGACAGCCTCAACAGTCAGCTCGCGCGGCGTATATAAGTTCCCCGTGGAGCCGTCCGACTCAAAGACATACGCCGACGGCCAGTGTTCAAGTTATGATGTTGAGTATTGTCCGTGGAGCAATCTGCCCGACGACGACTGGCAAATGCAGGACGACCGCGACTATGTGATAGGCGAGTTTGTATGGACCGGCTACGACTATCTGGGCGAACCGTCGCCATACGACGAGTATTGGCCGTCGCGTTCGAGCTACTTCGGCATCTGCGACCTTGCGGGTCTGCCCAAAGACCGTTACTACTTGTATCGCTCACACTGGCGCAACGACGACGCTACGCTGCACGTTCTGCCCCACTGGACATTCCCCGGACGCGAGGGCGAGACCACTCCCGTCTACTGCTACACGTCGTATCCGATAGCAGAACTCTTCGTCAACGGCAAGAGTCAGGGCAGAATTGCAAAGAATCCCGGCTCACGTCTGGACCGCTACCGCCTGCGTTGGAACAACGTGAAGTATGAGCCGGGCGAGATACGCGTTGTGGCTTACGACTACGACGGCTCGCCTAAGGCAGAAAAGACAATACGCACGGCGGGCGCTCCGGCACGTATCGTGCTGAAAGCCGACCGCAGCAGCATCTCGTCGAAGGGCGAAGACCTCGCGTTTGTGACCGTATCGGTAGTTGACAAGGACGGCAATCCGTGTGCCACGGCTGCCAACAAGATGAAGTTTCATGTAACGGGTGCTGCCAAATTCCGTGCAGCCTGCAACGGCGACGCAACATCGCTCGTGCCATTCAATTCTACAGAGATGCCGCTGTTCAGCGGCGAGCTGGTAGTGGTAGTGGAAGGAATGAAGCACGGCACAGCAACACTCAGCGTCTCAACCGAAGGTTTGCCTATGGCAACGCTGCCCATAACAGTGGAATAAATAAAAGTGTTGCATATACGATTTACCGACCTCTGCTTCCTTCAGATTCCACCTCGCGATTGACACCCTTGCCTTTGACTATGCAAATCCCGCTATTAGGGCTTGCTCGGGACTTTCACCCGTTAGACAATGCTCATGCCGAGCGTACTAAAAAAGTAGCGGAGGTTCACCTCACAGTGACCTCCGCTACTTTTTCATTTCTATATATTATAATTACTGAACTTTCGCAAGTTCAGAGAATTCAGTAGTTAAAGGAGTTAAGAAGTTAAGCCAAATGCTTATAAAGCTATATCAAGCAAAACAAAGCTAATGGCTTAACTCCTTAGCGACCGTAGGGCGCGATAACTCCTTAACTTCTTAACTACTTTCGCTTGCGAAACTTAAATAATTACAACTAAAACCCTTAGCGATTATTTAGTAGTTCTTGTTCTGCTTGTACAGTCCCGGTATATAATACAATTGGTTGTATGGTATCGGGTAGAACTCGTTCTTGCCAGCCGTGTAGTGGGCATCCTTCAGATATGTGGCGTATGTCTGTCCGTCGTACACATCGTTCTGCTCCTTGGCGAAGTAGGCGTTGAGTGTCTTTGAAGCCAAGCCCCAACGGCGCAGATCGAAGTAGCGTCCGTTTTCCATAGCGAGTTCCAATCGGCGCTCCCAGCGCAGACACTTGCGTGCAGTCTCCTTGTTCTGGAAGTAAGACTCGGGGTAGAGTGCTATGTCGCACTGGTTCGCAGCGTATGCAATGTGCTTGTCTACCGAGTTCTTTGCACGCTGACGGATGTCGTTGATGATAGAGCGAGCCTCAGCAAGGTTGTCGGTCTCGATGAGAGCCTCAGCACGCATAAGCATTACGTCGGTGTAGCGGAACACGTAGTCGTTCATAGCGAACGCCTGCCATGAGCCGTTGTACGTCTCACCCTTTGAACGCTGCGGCACCTCCTTCATCGAACAGTAGTAGCCGTAAGTGTTAGGTGTGCGGCTGTTTGCCTTTGTCAGCGTATATTCAGGTTCATACTTGTATGGGAAAGTAGGCATTCCGACGGTGTGGAAGAGGCGCGGATCCCACTTCTGGGCGTTCGGTTCGCCGTTTATAGGATATGCGATGGACGTGTTGTAGTCGTCGAACTCGGGCAGACCGTTCTTTGTCTTGAATGCGTTAACGAGATCCTGCGACGGCTTGTGGAAGTCCCATCCGCATGACCACATACCCCATACACCATTGAGCACATTGCTCCAGTTGGCACGACCGAATGTTGTGTTGTCGTCCTTATAGTCGGAAGTCTGCACGGCGAAGATGCTCTCCTTGCTGTTTTTCTCTTCGGGGAGGAAGATATCGCCATAGTCTTCAAGATAACCGTAATCGGGTGAGTTCTTCACAACATCGGTATAATCCACCACTTTCTGCATGTATTCCTTGTTGATATGGTCGTAGCCGTTGGTGGCTTCATAACCGTCACCGTATGCAAGGGTGAGATAGCACTTGGCGAGATACGATGCAGCAGCGATCTTGTTGGCGCGGTTCTTGTCTTTCTGTACTTCTGGCAGCACGTCGTAAGCCTCCTTGAAGTCGGCTATAATCTTACCGAACAACTGCTCGTATGTAAACTCGTCGTTGCGAGTCTGCTCCTGAAGTTTGTTCTTAGTGACGTTCTCGTCAATCCAAGGCACCTGACGGAACATGGTGATGAGCTTGAAGTAGAAGTGAGCACGGAGGAACTTCACTTCGGCTACACGTTGTTTGCATACATCTTCGCCCAGTTTGGCGTTGCCGTACTGCTCGAGCGAGAGCAACGCACGGTTGCAACGGCTCACAGCACAATAAAGGCGATACCAGAGTTCGTCAAATTCGCCAGACGTAGAGGTCATTGTCGACCATATCTCCATTGGATGATAGCCAGTGTCGGTGGTTCCCGAACCGCCCTTCAAGCAATCGTCTGACGACAAGTCGCCATAAGGCCAGAGGTTGAACGGATAAGAATACCAGCAGTCGCCGAGCATGGCGTAAGCCGAAGTAACCATTTCATCGGGGCGGCTGAAAGCCTTGTCCTCGTCAGCGATGACACCCTTCGGTGACTCATCGAGGAAGTCGCTGCATGATGTTGCTGTGGTAAGTGTCAGCATCGCTGCGAATATATATTTATATAGATTTTTCATTGTTTGGATTCTTTAAATTGTTTGGATTTCTTGTTATATACACCAATTATATATATGTCTCCAACTTATATTAGAAGCTGACCTGCAGTCCGAACGACACTGACGAAGAGTGAGGATAAGCCCAGTTGGGGTTCTCGGGGTCGGAGATGGTGAAGCTGTTGCTCTTTAATGTGAATAGATTCTGACCTGAAACATATACACGAGCCGATGTCATGTGCAGTTTCTTCAAGAGCGAGTCAGCGAAGTTGTAGCCAATCTGAAGCGTGCGCAGCTTCATCCAGCTGCCATGCTCGACGAAGTATGTTGAAGCGCGGCCCTCGTCACCGGTATTGTTGGTAGTCAGTGCGGGTATTGTCGACGATGTATTGTCCTTGGTCCATGCTCCAAGCATGCGGTTGCCCTTGTTGCTTCCGGCATCGGTGATGCTCCAGAAGTCGGTTTGGAATTTCTGATTGTTGTATACGTCTACACCGCAGACACCCTGGAAGAACATTGAGAGGTCGAAGTTCTTGTAACCGAGCTGTACGTTCAGACCCCAGTTGAAGTCGGGCACAGGATTGAAAATCCAAGTCTGGTCGTTGGCATCGATAGTGCCGCTATTGTCGAGGTCGGCATATTTCAATCCGCCTACACGTGCGTTGGGCTGGCCAGAGGCATTAGCTTCCTCTTTGCTCTGATATAGTCCTTCAACCACGTAGCCCACGATAGAGCCATAAGGCTGCTTTGACTGTACGAGGTTCTCCTTCATTGTGTGTGCATACGAACCTGTGGTTGTAGATGGCAGATATGTCACTTTGTTGCGGAAGAAGTCGATATTGGCAGATACGTCGTAGCGCAAACCGTACTTAGTAGTATGACGATAGCCCACATTGGCCTCCATACCTATGTTGCGGAGCGACGGACCGTTTGACCAACTTGCTCCGCCTTCACCCATTGCGCCAAGGTAAGCTGGCGAGATGAGCATGTCCTTTACATCTTTAATATAAGCATCGACAGTTCCATAGAGTTCCTGATTGAACATTGAGAAGTCGGCACCAACGTTATACTGTATTGTTGTCTCCCACTTCAGATTATCGTTGGCTGTCTGTGTGGCGCGGAATCCAGAAGGGAAGATGCCTGTACCTTGACGGAAGATGTCGTAAGCGGTAGACGTTACGCGGTCTGCTCCGTAGTCGGCAACATACAATGCGTAGCGGGCAGTGTTCGAAATCTCCTGATTACCGGTCTTACCCCACGATGCACGAATCTTAAGATCGTCAATCCAAGATGCCTTCAGGTTCTTCGAAAGACGATAGCCGAGTGTGGCAGCGGGGAAGTTACCATAACGGTTGTTCTTGCCGAAGCGTGACGATCCGTCACGACGTATGGTGAATGATGCGAGAACGAGGTCTTGCCAGTTGTAGTCGACCTTTCCGAAGAACGATGCCAGAGTGTAGCCGGAACCAATACCTGTTGCTCTCTGAATACCTGTTGCGGCGTCGGGCCACATATAGTCCTTGTCTTCTATTGCAAAGGTCTGGGCGTATGCACCTGCATCCTCTACAGTCTGCTTGTGCAACTCCATACCGGCAAGCACCGTAAAGTCGTGGTCGCGTGCTATCTTGAAGTTGTAGTTGGCAGTGTTACTCCATGTCCAGCGAACGTCGTCGTGGGCAGAGAGCGTTGTGCTTGGAATATCATTGTTCACAATGTCCGACTTGAAGGTATGGGTCATTGAGTGAATGAACGAGTGATAATAGTCGAGACCGAAGTTAGAACGGAGCACAAGACCCTTCAATGGCTTGACATCAACATAAGCATTGCCGAACACACGCCATATCTTCATGGCGTTGTCGCGATTCATATACATCTCGCGCAGAGGGTTCTGACGGTCGCTCATGCCACCCACTGGTCCACCAAATGTAGTACCGTCTTCCTCATATACAGGAACTGTAGGCGACATCTTTAGCGCGTTCTCCATCGGAGCGCAGTCTACCTGCTTTGAATAAGTGACTGTAGCATTCTCGCCAACACTTACTATCTTGTTGACATTGTATGTAGAGTTGAATCGGGCTGAGAAGTTCTCAAAGTTAGAATACTTCAATATACCGTTGTTCTTCTTGTATCCTGCCGAGAAAAGACCAGTAAACTTGTCGGTGGCACCCGACAGAGAGAGGTCGTAGCTCTGCATGAAACCAGTGCGTGAAATCTCGTCAAGCCAGTCGGTATCCGACAGTCGCATAGTCTTCTTGGCATTGATATATCCGTCGTATGCACCGTTTACGGTATATGTATTGTAGTTGCCGGTAGCCGGGTCGTATGCCTTTATGGTGCGTCCGGTAGTGGCGTTGAGGTCCAGACCATAGTTGCGGGCATAGGCAACGGGGTCGATACCGTCGTTGAGTGCAGCCTGAGCCATTGCTGTAGCATACTCAGATGTGTTGCAGAGTTTCATCATCGACTGCGAATTGTAGAACTGTGCCGTGAGATTTGTTGAGAAATCGACATTCAGCTTGCTTCCCTTCTTACCACGTTTTGTGGTGATGATGATTACGCCATTGGCTGCACGCGAACCATATATAGATGCCGAAGCAGCATCCTTGAGCACCTGCATACTTTCAATATCGTTCATGTTGAGCGAATTAAGGGCCGTTGTTGTAGGCACACCGTCAATAACGAAGAGTGGATCTTGTGATGAGTTGAACGAACCGATACCACGTATGCGTACCGTACCCGTGCCGATAGGCGAGCCGTCGGTAGTGATAGTCATGCCTGGAACTTTTCCTTGCAGCGAACGCATAGGGTCAGTATCGGCTGATGCCTTAAGGTCTTTGGTGCTTACTACCGACACCGAGCCAGTCAGGTCGGCTTTGCGCTGCACCTGATAACCAGTCACTACTACCTCGCCCAATACCTCAGAGTTGTCTTCAAGTACAATTTTGAGATTTTCGCCAGCTTTCACCTCCTGGTCCTTACATCCTATATAAGAGATGATGAGGGTTTCGCCGGGCTTGACATTGAGTTTGAAGTTACCGTCAATGTCGGTAACAGTGCCCATGTTTGAGGATCCCTTAACTTTCACCGATGCACCAATAATAGGTTCACCCGTATTGTCAGTCACCGTTCCGCCAATGCCGTTGGTCTGAGCGTACATGCCAGATCCGGCAAGCATGAGCATACTTACTAAAGCTACTTTTGCTTTTTTCATAAGATATACGTTTTTGTTTTGGGTTTAAGTTTTACGTCTTTCTAACGATTGCAAAGTTATAGGATAAAAAATAAGTGACATTTCATGAATCGTTCACAAAATATAACTCATGTTACATGCAACAATCGTTGACTGGATAGTCAAAAATGTTGAGTTTTTTATTCTGTTGTGCCAATTATTTTATTTAGTTATGTAAACTAAACCTTCATTTCCTCTCTTATATCTGTAGGATATTTGTCATATTGTTTTTTAAAACATGACGAAAAATAGCCTGGAGTGGCAAATCCTACTTCGTTGGCAATTTCGGATACTGTCTTGTCAGTGGTCTTGAGTAGTTGCATGGCTCGTTTGAGTCGTGTCTCGCGCAGTATTTCAACGGGAGTCATGCCCATAAGGGCTTTCACCTTACGGTATAGCTGCACGCGCGACAGTCCAACTTCGTCGCCGAGGTCTTCAATCTTGAGATTGGTGTTCGACATATGCTTCTCCATTGCCTTAAGGAAGGTATCAAGGAAGCGGCGGTCGGGAGAAGGAGAGTGTTGAGTGTTGAGTGTTGAATGTTGAGTTGACGGCTGCTCTGATTGCGAATTTTGAGCATTGAACAGTTGGCGAAGTTTCAGTCGGTTGGCAAGAAGCGATGCTATATTGGCAAGAAGCAGGTCGGCACTGAATGGTTTTGTCATATATATGTCGGCACCGGTCTGCAATCCTTCGATGTGCTGTTGCTCGCTACTGCGTGCTGTAAGCAGCAATACGGGGATGTGGCTTGTAGCCTCGTGCTGCTTAAGACGGGTGCAGAAGGTCAGTCCATCCATTACGGGCATCATCACATCAGACACAACGATGTCGGGCACACTCTCCACTGCGAGCTTCAGTCCGCTCTGTCCGTCGGCTGCCTCTATCACATAGTAGCGGTCGAGAAGCAGCGTGCGCAGATAAGCACGCATATCGGCGTTGTCGTCAACGATGAGTACGGTGGCGAGTTCGTCGGCATTGTCGTTAATCAGAGTGTTGTGACGACTCTCCTGCACAGCCTTACGGCTTGCCATGAGTTGCTCGTCGGTAGTAGCATTGAAATCGTCGATGGTGGCGCGATTCTCCCGGCGGAACAGCAATACGTCACCAACAAGGCGTTGCAGTTGCTCCACGTTACGCTGTATTATCTCAATGAGTTGTCGCGAGTCGCCCTTGCCTTCAGCAAGTTGGTTGACGGGGCCTGCTATAAGCGTAAGCGGAGTGCGCAACTGATGTGACGCATTGGTGAAGAATCGGGTCTGTTCGTCGTTCAGTTCGCGCATGCGACGGTTGGCACGACGTGTAGCACGCACGGCACGCCATGTGGTGAAAACAGCCACAGCCAATAGCAAGATGACGAGCATTGACACAATGAGCAGAGCACGTTGTATGTGATAGAAGCCTAGATAAGTCTCAAGTTTAGATTGTATCGTAGCAAGATATTGGTTTTGCTTCATTAGCGAGTTGCTACTCAGCGAAATGTCGGCTACATTTTGCGGTGTTATAACAAAGCTCTTCAGGTTGTTAACACGTTCAAATGGTTTGCCCTCAAGAATGCGCACGGCAAGAGCTATCACCTCCTCGCCATGGGTAGGGTAGATATATGAAGCTGCGAGCTGTCCGTTTTGAATAGCGTCTATGCCTTCACCAGGTAGCCCGTCAATACCAAGAAAACGGATGTCGTGCTCCTTGTGAAATTCTTTGGCTGCCTCATAAGCACCAAAAGCAACAAAATCACTGTGGCAGAATACAATATCTACATTTTTGCCATCCTTCAACCATCGTTGCATTATACGTTTACAGTCGTCGTATGACCATTGACCTGACACATGATGATACTCAATGGATGGATATTGTTTCATTGTTTCGCTAAAACCAGAATGTCGTTGTACAGCAGGGGACATATCTGATGGTCCACTCATTTCCAATACAATTGGTCGTCGACCGCCAGTCTTGATGCTGTCACGACACTGCATTGCTGCATATTCCGCCATCTTGCGTCCAGCCTCAACATTGTCGCCACCTATATAAGCGGTGTAGTCTTTCAGTGCTGTGATACGGTCGTAGAAGACAATGGGGATATGCTTGTCGCGAGCACGTTGCAGACTGCCATTCAGAGCATGAAAGTCATTAGGCGAAACCACAAGCAGGTCGACACCCTCATCAACGAGGCTATCAATCTGCCGGCATTGGCGTTCGTTGCTATTGTCGGCATTCTTTATAATCACCTTAACATCGGTGTCATAGAGATGCTGTGCCGATAGCATCTCAATGTTGGCTTTATCGCGCCAGCGTCCACCCACACACTGCGACACACCTATTTTATATTTATAATTGATAGTGCAGCTGGTGGCGAGTGTTAGCGTTGCTAACAGTATTAATAATGTATGATAAGTTTTGGTTTTCATAAAAAGATAGGTTTATTGGGTTTCCAATAGCAAAATTAAATAATTTATTGATAATAAACAATCAACAATTTAGACATTTAAATAAAAAATTGTTTCATCGGCCAATTCTTACAAGTTTTGGAAACATAAGTCATATACCAATTATAATATAAAATGTAATTTTGCGACAGAAACCAAACACCTACAGTTCAAACTTTTTGGATAATTTAAAAACCTATATTAATATGAACAAGAATTTATTCAGCCGTACTGCGGCAACATCGTTTGTATTGGGGCTTGCAATGGCTGCCTCGGCACAACAGGCTAATTTCCTTAGCAACAACCACTGCATCTACCGTGTAGACAACTCACAGAAAGTGCTTCTTCTGCCGGTGCAGGAGAAGGCAGAGATGTGCAATGTCAAGGTGATTGACGGCAACAGTCAGGTCAAGGCATTCAACATCCGACTCGCCTCAAACCACATCGACTATTATGTACCACTCTACATCAGCGAATTCAAGGACAGCAAGAACATCTCTCTCGACATTCATGTCAATGGCACCTATCGTAACGATGGTGGTGTTTCGAGCTTCACTTGCTGGAAGAACATGAAGTATGCCGACTCATACGACATGACAAATACAGAGCAGTATCGTCCCGTATATCATCACACTCCAGCATACGGATGGATGAACGATCCTAACGGTATGTTCTATAAGGATGGCGTTTGGCATCTCTACTATCAGCACAATCCCTACGGATCACAATGGGAGAACATGACTTGGGGACACTCTACATCAACCGACCTCATGCACTGGAAGTATGAGGGTACGCCTATCCAGCCTGATGCTTGGGGAACAATATTCTCTGGTTCGGCTGTAGTGGACCATAACAACACTGCCGGATTTGGCGACAGTACGGTTGTAGCCATGTACACTACGGCTGGCGAGAACCAGACCCAGAGCCTTGCATACAGCACCGACAACGGCAAAACGTTCATAAAATACGATGGCAACCCTGTCATCACAAGCAATACTCCCGACTTCCGCGACCCACACATGTTCTGGAATGAGGACATCAAGAAGTGGAACATGATTCTGGCTGAAGGTCAGCACATGAACATATACTCCTCTGACGACCTAAAGTCATGGACTCTCGAAAGCCAGTTTGGTGCCGAATATGGCAATCATGGCGGTGTATGGGAATGTCCCGACCTTATGAAGATGCGTGTACGCGGCACTGACAAGTACAAGTGGATGCTTATCTGCAATATCAACCCTGGCGGTCCGTCCGGTGGTTCAGCCACACAGTACTTCGTAGGCGACTTCGACGGAAAGAAGTTCACATGCGAGACAGCACCCGAGGTGACACGATGGATGGACTACGGCAAAGACCACTATGCCACAGTAACCTTCGACAACGCTCCCAACGGACGCCACGTGGCAATAGCATGGATGAGCAACTGGCAGTATGCCAACCAGGTACCAACCAAGCAGTATCGCTCGGGCAACTCAATTCCGCGCGATCTCGACCTCTACGAATACCAAGGCAATACATATTGCGGCGTGACTCCATCGCCTGAGATGACAGCTGCGCGTCCGAAGAAGTCGACAAAGACACTGACGGAGTCGTGCGAAATGGTGGTGACACTCAAGGGCAACGCCACCATCACCCTCTACAACGACAATGGCGAGCAGGTGGTGATGACCTACGACGACAAGATACGCACATTCACAATGGACCGCACCAAGAGCGGACTCAAGGACTTCAGCGACGACTTTGCAGCCGTTACTACTGCTCCCGTACATGGCAAGATGACACAGCTGCGACTGTTCATCGACAAGAGCAGCATTGAAGCATTTGATGCCGAAGGCCGTATGGCTATGACCAACCTCATATTCCCCACCAAGCCCTACAACAAGGTAAGCATCAAGGGCAAGGGCAAATACGTTGTGTACAATCTGAAGTAATGTTACAATCATTGCAGATATGTTGTATGATACATTTTTGCAATCCTATGAAACATCATTTATATCATCTCTGCTGCACAAGCGATAACTTTGCAGCAGTGATTTTTAAAACAATCAGCTAATAACTAAAAAGTTTATACTCAAAATGAGCAATTCCAACTCAAGCAAACTTACGCTCATCCCGGTGATGATAGCATTCTTCACAATGGGATTTGTCGACCTCGTCGGCGCAGTGTCGAACAATATGCAGGAAGACTTCGGTCTGTCGGATTCGGCAGCCAACTTCTTCCCCTCGCTCGTGTTCTTCTGGTTCCTTATCTTCTCGGTGCCCACGGGCATGCTGATGAACAAGATCGGACGCAAGAAGACTGTTCTCCTCTCTATAATAATCACCACCCTGGCAGTGTTCCTGCCTCTCTTCGACAGCTTCATGCCTACCAAGGAGAGCCAGCTCTGGCTGATGTACATCTCGTTCTCGCTCCTCGGCATTGGCAACGCAATCATGCAGACATCAATCAACCCATTGGTGACGATGCTCGTAAAGGGACATCTGGCTTCGACACTCACCTTCGGACAGTTTGTCAAGGCCATCGCCTCGTTCATAGCTCCGCTCATCGCAGCATGGGGCGCCACCACTACAGCTCCTATCTTCGGACTCAGCTGGCGCATTCTGTTCCTCCTCTTCTTCGTAGTGGGTATGATTGCCACACTGTGGCTCGGCATGACCAGCATTGAGGAAGAGCCAATTGAAGGCAAGGCTTCAGGCTTTGTCGACTGCTTGAAGATGCTCGGTTCGCCCATCATCCTACTCTCGTTCATCGGCATCATGTGCCATGTGGGCATTGACGTAGGCACCAACGCCGTAGCTCCTAAGATTCTTCTGGAACGTCTTGGTGGCGCTGGCGACACGCTCAGCCAGTTTGAATACGCCACATCCGTATACTTCGCATTCCGTACACTCGGCTGTTTCACCGGTTCGATACTTATGCGCAAGCTCAACATCCGCACCTTCTTCACCATCATCGTGCTTATGATGGCGCTGTCGATGGTAGGCTTCGTGTTCGGTACTGAGAAGTGGGAGCTTTGGGCTGCCATCGCCCTCGTAGGCTACGGCAACTCTAACGTCTTCTCAATCGTGTTCTCGCAGGCTATGCTCTCAGCACCCGAGAAGAAGAACGAGGTTTCGGGACTGATGATCATGGGCCTCTTCGGTGGCACAGTATTCCCGCTCTTCATGGGATTTGCAAGCGATGCTGCCAAGGCTGCCGGAGCACAGTATCCGCAGATTTGGGCTGCCGTAGTAATGGCAGTAGGCGTTATTTATTTGCTTAGTTATATTCCTAAGGTTAAGCAGTAAAAAGCCCCAAAAGCCCCCAAAAGCCCCACCCCCCGACCCCTCCCCCGTAGGGAGGGGAGTAGAATGCTTTGAAGATTAAGGAGGCTCAGCAAGGCTTAGATGCTCAGCAAGGCTTAGTAAGGCTCAGTAAGGCTTAGATGCCCAGTTACCCAGCAAGGCTTAGTTGCCCAGCAAGGCTCAGATTATAATAAACTAAATAAAATATTTTAAACAAACCAAAAACCGACACCCATTGTCGCATATCACTCCCCTCCCTGCGGGGGAGGGGCAGGGGGTAGGGCTTGGGCTATTATTATTATGAATACAAAATACGTAGTAGGTCTTGGTGAGGCACTCTGGGATGTGCTTCCTGAGGGAAAGAAACTTGGTGGTGCTCCTGCAAACTTCGCATTCCACGCAGGACAGTTCGGACTCAACTCCATCGCTGTGAGTGCTCTTGGCGAGGACAAGCTTGCTGAGGAGACCATCCAGCAGCTTGAGGAGAAGAAGTTGCAGTATTGCATGCCACGCGTGCCCTATCCAACCGGCACTGTCCAGGTGACACTCGACGATGAGGGCATACCCACATATGATATTAAGGAGAACGTAGCATGGGACAACATCCCATTCACCGACGAAGTTAAGGCTATTGCCGAGAACGCACGTGCCGTATGCTGGGGTTCGTTGGCTCAGCGCAACGTAGTGAGCCGTGAGTCTATCTATAAGTTCCTCGACGCAACACCGAAGGACTGCATGAAGATTTTCGACATCAACCTGCGCCAGAACTTCTATACCAAGGAGATTATCTGCGAGAGCATGAAGCGCTGCAACGTGCTTAAGATCAACGACGAGGAATTGGTTCTCATCGGCAGAATGTTCGGCTATCCGGGTCTCGACATCGAGAACAAGTGCTGGCTGATACTCGGCAAGTACAACCTCGACATGCTTGTGCTCACCTGCGGTACCAACGGCAGCTATGTGTTCACACCGGGCACCATGTCATTCCAGCCCACTCCGAAGGTTGAAGTGGCTGATACAGTAGGCGCAGGCGACTCGTTCACCGGCACATTCTGCGCTTCTATCCTCGATGGTATGAGCGTTGCCGAGGCCCACAAGCGCGCCGTACACGTAAGCGCATACGTATGCACACAGAACGGTGCAATGCCCGTGCTGCCCGAAGAAGTGAAGAACGTGAAGTAAAAAGCAGTAAGCCCCAAAAGCCCCACCCCCTGCCCCTCCCCCGTAGGGAGGGGAGTAGTATGTAGCGGAGGTTATGGCATTCTTGCCGTAGCCTCCGCTATTGCGTATATAGGAGGTTATGGCGTTAGCTCGTTTAATTCACTTCTTACACACCCTCATCCTACGGCTACATTCGACAATAAGGTGTAGTAGCCTATGATGTTTGACAACAATAAAGCGCAGGAGACAACGGTATCTACTCCCCTCCCTACGGGGGAGGGGTCGGGGGTAGGGCTTTGTAGGGGTAGGGCTTTGTAGGGGTCGGGGGTAGGGCTTTTTATTTTATTGCATAAAAATAGCGGAAACAGAAATCACTTCTGCTCCCGCCCATGTGTTTTTCCCGATTTTAAAAAACTAACCATTTTGAACTAACTATACTAAAACAACAATCTTAAATGTCTAATCTATTTCCTTCGCTTGGAATGCTATTTACCAACCTAATTCTACTAAAACCTGAACTATATCTTTATTACCTATGACAGGCTCTGAAAAAACATCCATTACCTATTATAGATCTGAAGCTTTACAGCTCATATATGTTTGTCTCCTTTTACATTGCAAAGGTAGTAACAATCCAAGGTTTCGGCTTTAATTAATCGTTCCTACAGTTGAAGAATTGATACATGTAACAAAAATGCAACGAAAAATATACTTTTATATTCATTTTTCTGTATCTTTGCAAATAAAAGGACTCCTTTTACACTCAAAAAGGGCCCCTTTTACACTTCAAAAGGAGTCCTTTTGCACCCGAAAAGGACTCCATTTGCAATGCAAAAGGACCCCTTTTGAAAGGCTACAGCCAAAAGGCAGCCCGACTTCAACATAAACAACCACATAATCACACTATAAAGCTAACAACCAAAACCATAATGAACCAAATGCTTCGTATGTTCTACAAATTTGTGCTCTTGCTCATGCTACCGTTGATAATGTCGTGTGGTGGCACGGGAAAGAAGCATTATGTCATAGCCGTATCACAATGTTCGGAAGACGTATGGCGAGAGAAACTCAACGAGGAATTGCGCATCGCTGCATTATATTATAATAATGTAGACCTGAGAATCAGGTCGGCATACGACGACGTGAAGCTACAGACCGAACAAATCAACAACTTTGTCGACGAGGGAGTGGACCTGCTCATCGTCGCTCCGGGCCAGGTGACAATATCACCTGCCATCGACCGGGCATACGAAAAAGGAATACCAGTGATAATATTCGACCGAAGGACACGCTCCGACAAATACACCGCATATATCGGCGCCGACAACAAGGAGATAGGCAGTTCAATGGCTGAGTATCTGGCGGGTGCGCTGACCAGTGGCGGACGCATTCTTGAGCTCAGCGGACTCTACTCCTCTTCGCCCGCCATCGAGCGTCAACAGGGATTCGACAGCGTAGTGGCCACCCGGCCGGGACTGGAAATAGTGGCACGGGCCCACTCCGACTGGACCGAGCAGGGCGCCTACCGAACCATGGACTCGCTGCTGTCAAAACCACATCCGCAGTTCGACTGCCTCTTCGCACACAACGACCGAATGGCGATGGGAGCACGACGCGCTGCCGCCAAGCACGGACTCGACATCAACAACATACAGTTCTGCGGCATCGACGCTATGCCACAAAAGGGAGGCGGAATGCGACTCGTCACCGACGGCACTCTATTCGCATCATACATCTACCCTACCCGCGGCGACGAGGTGATGCAGCTCGCCATGAATATTCTGACAAAGAAGGACTACAAGCGCGAAAACCGACTCTCGTCGGCACTCGTGACACGCGACAACGCACGAGTACTGCTCATGCAGAACGACGAAACGGCACGACAGCAGGACCACCTCACCACCCTGCGCTCGCGCGTAGACCAGGCTGCCAGCGATTTCAACACCCAACGAATATATCTGCTCATACTCATCGTGTTCGTAGTGCTGCTCATCGTGGCATGCGCCTTCGCAATACGTGCATACGTGGCAAAAGCACGCATCAACAGCCGTCTGCACGACTCTATGCGCAAGCAGAAGGCCATGACCGAGGAGATGGAACGAATGACACAGACACAGCTGCAATTCTTCACCAACGTGAGCCACGAGCTGCGCACACCGCTCACACTCATCGCCGGGCCTGCCGACCAACTGCTTGAAGATCCTTCGGTGCGCGGGGAACACCGCTCTATGGTGCAGATGATTCAACGCAACACGCGCATACTCATACAACTCGTGGGCGAGATTCTCGACTTCCGCAAGGTGCAGAACAACAAGGCTACGCTGCGACTCAACCGATTTGCAATCGACAAGGAACTGGCCACTTGGGCTGAAGACTTCCGAGCAGCGGCTGCACGACGCAAGATAACTATCATTGTGATTACTTCCGGTGCTGCCGGCAACGACTCCTCGGCAACTACAGACGAAAACCTCGTCATTGCCGACCGCGACAAGATTGAACACGTCTACTTCAATCTGATGTCCAACGCTCTGAAGTACACACCCGAGGGAGGATGCATCACCACCACCGTGGAGCATTCCGACCATCACTTCACCATCACCGTGAGCGATACGGGCAAGGGCATCGACCAGAAGGAGCTGCCCCATCTGTTCGAACGCTTCTATCAGGCGCAAGGCTCTATAGGCGGCACAGGCATCGGCCTGTCGCTCGTCAAGGCTTATGTCGACATGCATCAAGGCACAATAGATGTAACGAGCCAACCCGGCAAAGGCACCTCGTTCATAGTCTGCCTGCCCGACACACAGCCCGGCTACGACCCGTCGAAAGACGTTCAGACCACACCGAGAATTGAGGACAAGAACCTCGTCGACGACAACTATGTGTCGGTAGACATCGACGCAAATGCCGCTACCGAGCGCATCACCAATGCCGAGGACTTCGACAACGAACGCCCGCTGGTGCTCATCATCGACGACAACAACGGCATGCGTGCCTATCTGCGCTCAATACTGAAGGATAAATACAACGTTTCGGAGGCTGCCGACGGCAAGCAGGGACTGGAGAAGGCGTGTCGTGAGATTCCGAAACTGATAATCTGCGACGTGATGATGCCCGTAATGGACGGACTGGAGTTCACACGACAGCTCAAGCAGAATATAGCAACAAGCCATATCCCCGTAATTCTGCTCACAGCACGGTCGCTGGCAGAACAGCGCGAAGAGGGATACGACACCGGTGCCGACTCTTATCTCACCAAACCATTCTCCGGTTCGGTGCTACTCTCTCGTGTCGACAATCTGCTGCGCAACCGCACTATGCTGCGCTCACTCTTCTCGGGCGACAAGAAGGAGGAGGCAGCCGAAGAACAGCTCGGCTCGCGCGACCAGACTTTCATCAACCGTCTGCGCAACTCCATCCGCCAGAACATGGGCGACTCAGACTTCACCGTAGAGCGACTTGGCGAGGAAGTGGGACTCTCACGCGTACAACTCTATCGTAAAGTGAAGGCGCTGACGGGTCAGACTCCGGTAGACTTACTAAAAAAGGCACGCCTTGAACGGGCACGCCTTCTGGTGGAAAAAACTGATAAGTCAATCTCTGAAATAGCCTACGAAGTAGGATTCACCGCCCCATCGTATTTCAACAAATGCTTCAAGGACGAATTCGGAACAAGTCCGGGGACGTTGAGGGAGCAAGGCTCGAAATTGTAGTATTGGGAATAAGTGTGCAAAAAAATAGCATTACGCTAATACATATAAAAAGAGAACGATGGGAAATAATAAGAAGAAAAGGTGGACAAATAAAAAACCTCCTAAAGATATAAAGGATATAATAGGAATAATTTACTTTAGCATTTGCGTTGCAGTTTTCGCATATACAGCAATTGGTGTCCCTATACTATTATATATGCTAAAAAAATACGGAACCAAAACAGAGGCTGTCATAACATCCAACACTTCAACTTGGCTTCATCGTTGGTCTACAAGCTGTTACCTATATGAGTATTATGTTGATGATAAGACATACGAGGGAAATTCTCTCGTTGAGGAAGGTGATGTCAGCAAAATAGGAACAACAATTCAAATATTATACTTGAATTGGCTTCCATGGTTCAATAGACCTATATATTATTGGGATGATTAAGACAAACGGAATGATTATTGGAAAAGTAACCGATACAACCAAAAACTTGTCTTCGGTTCGGTTACGGAAAAGGAAGAAAATGAAATAAACAAGTATATACAATCTATTGCAGGAGGAAGCAAGTACAATCCGATAATCTGAAATTGCAAACTATATAGCTCACACATTAAATTGATCGATTTAGGTAGTGTAAGCAGAGCCGTGACACAATTCAGTTTACACTACTAAATCAGTTGGTTTTATTATAAAATATTCAAGTATAATTAAGCGAATAACATCGCATCACTGGTAAAGCTATAAATTCAGTTATTACATCCGGCCTCAATAAGGTCAGAATAATAGTGTGGCAACAAAGAAGACATACATTCAGATTTCTTCATATCAAAAAAAATAAAATTATAGCTAAAAATATTACAAACAATACATATCATAACTTTCAACTTTCAACTCTCAATTCTCAATTAGAAAAACTCTCACGCCATTCCGTAGGATTCGCTCCATAGGCCTTCTTGAAGCATTGTGAGAAGTAGCGTGGCGAATTGAATCCGTATTTGTATGCCGCATTGGCTATCGTTGACGTAGGATTATCGCGCAGATAGTCGGCAGCACGTGAGAGGCGCTGCTTAATCAGATATTCATTGGGAGTCAAGCTGGTGATGGCCTTGAATTTCGTGAAGAAACTCGTATGGCCTATCAGCAACTGACGCGCCATATCGTCGACCGAGAAGTCGGAGTCGGCAATATGCTCGTTGAAAATTTCGTCGCAACGCTGCATGAATTCGCGGTCGAGCATATTGACAGCAAACTGCTGAGCCTCAGCCATACGCATATTGCCCTTAGAGAAGCGTTGCTGCAGAAGCGAGCGCATGCGCAGCAATGCCGCAACACGTGCAAGCAGCACCGAGGGATTGAACGGCTTAGCCACATAGTCGTCGGCACCGCAGCGCAGTCCCTCCACCTCGTGCTCCGACGCACTCATGGCGGTGAGCAGAAGCACCAACGTGTGGCTTACAGATATGTCGCTCTTTATAGCCTTGCACATCGCCATACCATCCATAACGGGCATCATCACATCGCTCACCACAATGTCGGGCGACTCGGCACGCGTCATGTCGAGTCCCTCCTTGCCGTTGTGGGCAACGACGACATGATACAAAGGCGAGAAGATGTCGCGCAGCGTGGCGAGCAATTCGTCGTTGTCCTCTACAACAAGTACCTTTGCCATACCTTCAGTCGCAACTGCCTCTTCTGCCACCAGCGGCTCGTCAATCGGAGCCTCAACCGACTCTATCTCGTCAGCGGCAAACTGTGTGCTGTCCTTGCACAGCTGCACGACAAACACCGAACCATATCCTTCGGAACTGACAACATTAATAGTGCCATGATGACGCTCAACGATGTTCTTGACAAGCGCCAATCCGATGCCAGTGCCACGTGTAGCCACTGCCTTGGTCTAACCATTGTTGACCTGATAGAAGCGGTCGAAGATGCGGTCGATGTCGGCAGAGGCAATGCCCACGCCATTGTCAATGACACGCAATAAGGCATGACGGTCGTCCTGGTCGAGCTGCACTTCGATAGTGCCCGTCTGCTGACTGACGTACTTGAAGGCATTGGACACGAGATTGTACACCACCTTTTGCATCTGACGCTTGTCGAACCAGCACTCTATGCGTGGCGACGTAGACGAGAACGTGAAGGTGATAGACTTGGTGCGCGCCATATCATCAAACGCCATCGTGATGTCCTTGACAAACTCCACGAGGTCGTGCTTGCCCACACTCAGATGGGTATAGCCCTGCTCCATCTTGCGGAAGTCGAGCAATTCGTTGACGAGTTCGAGCATCATGCTCGCATTCTGATTGACACTCTTCAAGCTTCGGGCTATAGCGGTGCTCTTCTGTACATTCTGCATCACATAGTCGAGCTTGGCAATGATGAGCGTGAGCGGCGTGCGGAACTCGTGCAATAAGCTTGTGAAGAACTGCAACTTAGCTTTGCTGAGAGCCTCCTCGTTCTGACGGTCTTTCTTCTCGATGGCGAGCGACGTCTCAAGCAGCAGCTGTGAGCGCTTGAAATAATAGAACGCACAAATAAGACTAAAGAATATGGCAATGTATATGATATATGCCAAGGTAGAGAGATAGAACGGCGGGCTTACCTTCAATTTCAGCGTCAACTTCTCCACGTCGCCTTCGGTCTGCCATGTAGATGGCTTCATTCGTACCTCAAGCGTATAGTTGCCGGCAGGCAGTTTCGGATAGGATATGCTGTGGCCTGTAGTGGTATACCATGTATTGTCGTAGCCACGCAATCGGTATTCGAAAAGCGGCTGGTTGAAGCTGCGTGTATAGTTGTCGGTGGCAAAGCCGAATGTGATATTGTTCTGATCGTGGGTGAGGTGTATCTCGTCGGTGAGATAGACAGCCTTGTCGAGAATGTCGGTGCCATCGCCAGGCAGACATTCCTTGCCATTGATGTAGAGACGCGAGAAATACAGACGGCCGTGCGTACGTGTAGCAAGCAGTCGGCTTACGTCCATAGCCACCATTCCATTAATGCCACCCACCAATATGGTATTTCCGACTGCAAACAATCCGCAGCCACGATTGATGCCAATAAGGGGGAAGTCGTGCGAGAACTCGACATTACGGAAGGAGTCGTCGGTGGTATTGAGCACGCCAATGCCATGCTCGGTGCTATATATCAGCTGTTTGCCCACATTGGCAAAGGCATAGCAGAAGTTGCTCATAATGTCGCTGTTGTCGGTGTCGAACACCTGAAACGCATGTTTCTTCTCGTCGAGGCGGTATATTCCGCCACCTACCGACGCTACATAGATGCGACCATTGCTGTCCTCGCGGATATCAGTGAATCCCACTTCGCCCAATCCTGCCTTGCCTGCCTCATAAAAGCGCAGCACACGGCGCGACTGCACCGAAATCTTGTACAGTCCCGACCCGTCTGCCGCCCACAGATAGCCACGACGGTCGGTATAGATGCGACGCTCGCCATAATCATTCAGTTGAGGTATGAGTTCCTCCACCTTGTACGTGTCGGGGTCGAGCATCCACAATCCGCCGAGCGTAGTGAAGAGCACACGGTCGTGCCATCGGGTCATGTCGACGATGCGATTGCCCGAACGCTTCGCCTCCTCAGGATAGAGGGAGAGCAGATTGGTGAACTTGCCGCTCTTGATGTCGAGCACTGACACTCCACCCATATACGTACCTATATATAGACGGTCGCGCGAGGGTTCGTAGACTATATCCTTCAGATTGTTCTGTGGCAGCGAATTGGCATTGTTGCCCGTCATATAGTAGGTCACGGTATGAGTGGCGTGGTCGATGCGGTTGAGTCCGCCGCCCTCAGTACACACCCATATATCGCCACGCTTGTCGATGGTGATATGTCCCACAAACGGATTGGACAAGCAGTTGGGGTTGTTGATATCGGCAGCATAGAACTTGAACGAGTCGTTGTCGGAAGTGAAATAGTTCACTCCGCCATAATAAGTACCAGCCCAGATAGTGCCCTCGCTGTCTCTGACAAGCGGAAACACCGACTGGTGGCTTATGCTCTGCGAATTGTTGGTGTGGATATATACATTGAATGTACCAGTTGTGGGGTCGAAACGGTTGAGCCCCAAGAAGGTGCCAATCCATATATATCCGTTGCTATCCTCGGTAATCTCACGCACGCTGTTGCTGCTGATATGATTCTGCGTGCGCCAGTCCTTGTTGTGCTGCACGGCATTGTTGTTCTCAGCCTTGGCAGTGTTTTCGTCGACCGAGAATTGCGTGATAGTGCCGTCGGACGCAATGCGATAGCATCCACGGTCGCGCGACGAGGCCCAAATGTTGCCATGCGAGTCCTGGAAGATGTATTCGGTATAAGGTCCGCTGAGTCGGGGTGTCAATCTCCGGGTCTTCGTAGACAACGTGTATAGACCGTTGACTGCAGCAACCCACAACGTGCCACGACGGTCGATGTAGATGGCATTGGGACGGGTACCCTCCGTTGAAGCAATGACTTTTGTCGTCTTGTCGGCTATGCGATAAGAGTAGAGATGGCCTTTACGAGCATAGTAGAGATGGCCCGCATGACACGCAAGAGCCGACACGCCGTCGTGGACAATCACCTTGCTGCCTTGGGTCAGATAGTCGATGGCTACGACCGAACGGCTGAGAATAAAATAGACATTGCCGTTGTCATCGCCACAAATACGTCGCACCTCAATATTGTGCGGATTCATGCCGCGAAACTTCTTTATAGCCGTAACCGTATTGCCGTCGAATATATTTACGCCCTCCTCAGTGCCAAACCACATACGTCCAAGACGGTCTTGATATATCGACAATACGGACAATTGCGACAATCCATCCGGCATCGACAGATGACGGAAACGCATGGCTTGGATATTGAGAGCGAATAAGCAGACAATTAGTATTAGTAATAATCGTTTTATAAACCTAATGTATAGCATGGTATAATTTTATGCTTGTAGTGGGCATAAAATTACAAATTTTAAACTAAACAAACAAAAGTATACTTTCAAAAATTTCACACAATCAATTATTACGAAATAAAAAGCATGCTAAATGTGGATAAAGCATCGGAATCATTTAGATTCGCAACGCACAAAAGATAAAATCATTTATCGTGAAGAAGCTTAGTTAAAAAGTCTCATTTGTATAATTTGCACACACCAAACGGATAATTATGTACTGATATTATACTTTATTTATACTAAATTTGCAACCGAAAGATATAATTTACCTAAAACAAGCAGTATACAGAAGCCAAAGAGTGCTTTAAGGATGTAATCGAGCACGGTGGCTACGAGCTGTACAACGACTACACCGGACTCTTCCTCCCTGGAGGTGACGAGAGCAAAGAGATGATTTTCGCCATCCAGAACATGGGCGGTGTAGGCACCGACTACGGAATGCCTATGCGCTTCTACATGGGTACTCGTGCTTCTTATGGCTCTTGCTGGAACAACGTGATGGTGGCTACAACATTCGCCGACTCGTACGAGTGGAAGGACGGACGCCAGTTCAGCTGGAAGGAATTCTTCAAGGACGACCCCGTAGCCAAAGACTACGAAACCAACGACGCTACTAAGAAGAAGGTGTTCAACTCGACCATCAAGAATTCAAAAGTAGTTGTATATACTCCGTACAATGAACAACCGTGCCGATACTCCTATCAACTTCCCGCTTATACGCTACGCCGACGTGTTGCTGATGATGGCAGAGTGCAAGTGGGCATTGAACAATGATGCTGTTGCTATTGATTATATCAACCAGGTGCGCCAGCGTCCGTCGGTAGAAATGCCTGCACTGACATGGCAGGGCGAGGACAGCCCAGTCAACGTAAAGACTCACGACGAAGTGTTCACACGTCTGCGCCATGAGCGTGCCGTAGAACTTGCAGCCGAGGGACAGAGCTTCGACGACATGAAGCGTTGGGGACTGCTCGAGACTCTCAACGGCAAGCCTGAGAAGGAAATTACCGGCTCTATACGCTACACTCATGGTGTTTCAAGCCGCGACTATCTCTGGCCAATCCCATCGGGCGAACGCGAAAAGAATCCTGAACTCGCCCAAAACCCAGGTTGGGGTGAGAACTAACAACTGATTGAAACAACACGAATGATCGGTTTTTATAAATATGAAAAAAGTCATTTTAGCATTAGCTGTATTTGCCGCCTCGCTGATGGGCGCAAATGCCTACGAGAAGCGCGACTTGCTGCAACGCTCTGCTACAGAGGCAGAGATTAAAGCCAGTCTTGTAATGGACCAGAAGTGGGTGCCCTACCCTGCCTACACCGACCGCAACGGTTGGAACAATCTGCTTGGCGACTATCGCGACAACATTATAAAGACAGGCGAGAAATGTCTCGACTACAAGTGGGAGGTGGTTAAGGCAAGCCAATATCTGGAGTTTGAGAAGTCGGGCAGCCGCGACATTATGGAGAAACCCAACAATCGCAACTCTACAGCATTCGGCAAATTGCTCATGGCTGAGCTTGCTGAGGGTAAGGGACGATTCCTAACAGACATTATGGATGGCGTGTTCTACTTCTGCGAGCAGACCACATGGGCTGAATCGGCACACCTCGTGCGCTTCCAGAAGTCGGGACGCGCAATACCCGACTATCGCACCGACGTGCTCGAACTGAAGCAGGGTGGACTGGCACAGATGCTGTCGTGGACATACTACTTCTTACACGACCAGCTCGACAAGATAGACCCAATCATCTCTATGCGCTTGCGTCACGAACTACAGAAACGCGAACTCGACCCGTTCATCAACCGTACCGACTTCTGGTGGATGGCATGGAACGAAAGTCCTACAGTATTCGTAAACAACTGGAATCCGTGGTGCAATGCCAACGCTCTGTTGTGCTACATGCTATTGGAGAACGACCGCGACAAGTTGGCTAAGGCTGTTTACAAGTCGATGATTTCTGTAGACCGATACCTTAACTACGTAAAGGCAGACGGAGCTTGCGAGGAGGGTGCCACATATTGGGGACACGCCTTTGGCAAGTTGTTCGACTATCTATCAGAGTTGCAGATGATAACTGGTGGCAAGGTGTCGCTCTTCAACAACAAGCTCGTTAAGGATATGGGCGAGTTTGTTGCCAAGTCGTACATAGGCAATGGCTATGCCGTGAACTTTGCCGACGCTTCGGCACACGTAAGCAATTATATGGCTTTGGTGTACCGATGTGGCAAGGCATTAGGCAGCCGTGAAATGATGGACATGGCTGTAGACTGCTTCAAGGAGAAGCCTGAGTCGGTGCCTTCGGTATGGCTCGACACCTACAAGCAGATTGAGGCATTGAAGGTACTTAAGGAGATGAGCCAGGCTAAAGGCGGATATAAGGCAGACGCCTTCACATGGTATCCTCAGACTGAGTTCTGCTATATGCGCAATGCCGAAGCCTTCTTTGCAGGTAAGGGCGGATACAACGACGAGAGTCATAACCACAACGATATTGGCTCGTTTGTGCTCTACTACGACAATACGCCTATCATGATAGATGCCGGTGTGGGCACGTATACACGCCAGACATTCTCGTCGGAGCGTTACAGCATCTGGACAATGCAGGGCAACTACCACAACATTCCGATGATTAATGGTGTGCCAGAGAAATATGGCAAGAAGTATAAGGCAACTAACGCACGCGCTGACCGTCGCTCTATGAGCTTCAGCGTGGAGCTTGCCAGCGCTTATCCTAAGGAGGCTTGTGTAGACAGTTGGGTGCGTTCATATCAGCTCAAAAAGGGCAAACTGACGGTAAGCGACAACTTCAAGCTGAGCCAGGCAAAGGCTGCCAACATCGTCAATTTCCTGACATGGGGCGACATCGACATAAGCAAGAAGGGCGTGGTAAACATCAGCGTAAATGGCGTTAAGGCCCAGCTCAGCTACGATGCCAACACCTTTGAGCCGTCGATAGAAACCATCGAGCTTACCGACAAGCGCCTCTCAGACGTATGGGGCAATAAAATATACCGCCTCTCGCTGAAGGCCAAGACCACAGCGAAAAGCGGCATATACAAGTATGATATAACCAAGAAGTAAAGAATCGAAGTCAGGGAAAAAACTCGTTGTACATCCTATAAGGACATACAACGAGTTTTTTTATTACTTATCCCAACCTGAATTCTGCACAAGTTTCTTGTTCTTGAACAGTTCGACATTGGCTATCGGATAGAAGTAGAGTTTGTCGCTGACAGAACGCTCACTGAGCAGTGTCTTCTCGTAGCTGAGCACTCCGTTGTGATGGGTGATACGTACGGCATAAATGTTCTTGGTCTCGTCGAGATTCTTCCAACGACGCAAATCCCAGAAGCGCTGGCCCTCGAACGCCATCTCAACACGACGCTCGTGCTTCACCCTCGTAAGGAACTCATCCTGCGAGCATGCTGCCACCTCGGGCATTCCGGCACGCTTACGCACAGCATTGAGAGCCTCACGGGCACTCATTGTGTAGGTAGCATCCTTGTAGTCGCAGTTGCCATTGACGTGAATCATAGCCTCAGCATAGTTGAGCAGCACCTCGGCATAGCGGAACAGTATCCAGTTGTGATGGGTGGCAGCAGTGGTGCTACCAGCCTCAAACGAAATGCTGTTGTCGACATACTTGCGCAGATAGTAGCCGGTTGTAGTGGCATTGGTGAGAGGCAGACCATTGGCACCGCCCTCACTGATGTCTACCGCCTTCTTGGCAGGCCACAGCATACCGTTGTGAACGATGGTGAGATAAAAGCGCGGGTCGCGGTCCTTGTAGGGATTTGCCTTCATTGTGGGGTCGTTCCAGTCGAAAGCACGACCGTCTTTCATCTCAAAGGCACTTGCCAAGTTCTCGGTAGGACATGTGGTGGTATTGCCGCCGGTCACGCCCATCGGATAGTTGGCCTGCTCGAAGGTCTTGCTTGTGCCGGTGGGACGACAAAGAATTACCTCCTTGCTGTTATAGTTCTTTGATTTGAAGAGGTTGGCGTATGTATCGAGACCCAATCCCAATTCGCCTGCGCTTGCTATAATGTCGTGCGAAGCCTTGGCAGCCTCAGTCCACTTAGCATTGTCGCCATTGGTGTTGTAGAGCGGACTGGCAGCGTAGAGTGCAGCGCGCGACTTCAATGCCATTGCCATGGCACGTGTGGCACGTCCGTTCTCGGCCTGTGCTATTGAGGTACTCTTGATTGGCAGTTTTGGGGCTATCTCGGTACACTCATTGATGATGAACTTCAGAACTTCCTGTGCCGATGACGGTTCTATCTGATTAGCCTCAGTCTTAGAGAGAGGTTTGGTGATGAGCGGCACATTCTGATAGCGGCGTACAAGCTCGAAGTAGAAGTAGGCACGTAGGAAACGTACCTGATACTGGTAGTTGTCATAGTTCTGCATCCAGTCCTGATAGTCGTCGCCATTCTCCCAAGTGTCGAAAGTGAGTCCGGAGAGAGTTGTCAGATAGTAGTTGGCATCGTGAATGGCATTGTAATAGTATGCAAACTTGTCGTCGACGGTATAGTTAGCCGACCATGTGCCGTTGACAAAACGCTGTATGGCTGACGACTCGTATACATGTATAGCGTCGTCGGTGGCTGCGTCGAGCATAGCACCATGCGTGTTGCAGAAGTCGGACGGCAGATAACCGTAGATGCTGGTGACAAACTGCTTTACACGGTTGTAGCTGCCCTGAATCTCCTGAAGGGTGTAATTGTCTGACTCGTCGCAATCCATAAAGTCGCACGACGTCGTGGTGAGCAGACCTGCCGAGAGGAGCAATATGGCTATTTTGTTGAATTTCATATTTGTCGTAATTATTGTTAGAATGATAAGTTAAAGCCGAAGGTGTATGTGGTCATTGTAGGATAGCCAACACCGATGGCCTCAGGGTCGCGCAGGTCGATGCTGTCGATGCAGAAGAGGTCGTTGGCACGTGCGAAGAGCTTCACACCGCCGAGGAACTTGCTGCGCTTGAGCATCTTCTCGGGCAACTTGTAGTACAACTCCATTGTGCGACACTTAAGGAACGAGCCGTCAACTACCCACATCGAGTTGGTCGTATAGTTGTTGTCTGAACCTGTGTAGGTGAGACGGGGCAGTGTTCCGTTAGGGTTGCTCTCGCTCCAGCGATTCTCCCAATAGTACTGCGAAATGTTGCAGTTACCTACGATAGGACGATAGATGCTGGCTGTGTTGAGCACCTTGCTGTAGTTGCCTACTCCCTGGAACTGTGCGTAGAAGCCTATACCCTTCCACTCGGCACCGAGGTCGAACGAGTAGTATATCTCCGGACACAGCGAGCTGTAGCCGAGAGGTATCTGGTCGTAAGAGTCGATAACACCGTCGCCGTTCTGATCCTTGAACATAAGGTCGCCGGGGGTCACCTCGCTGAGCAGCTGCTTAACGTTGCGGTTGTCAATATCTTCCTGCGACTTGTAAATGCCGATTACCTCGTAGCCCCAATTGATGCCCATCTCGCGACCGGTGCGCTTCAGATAGTCGTAAGGACGATATTGCTCGTTCTGATTGACAATCTTGTTGCGGGCAAACGAGAACTGACCACCGATGTGATAGTTCAAATCACCGATGTTATCGTCCCATGAAAGGGCTGCCTCAAAGCCACGGTTGTCAATAACACCATTATTTATCTGCGGAACTGACATACCGAATACTCCTGACACTGCACCTGTTCCACCTACGAGAATATCAGTGCGATGGTCGTAGAATGCATCGAGGGTGATGCCGAGCTTGTTGAATGCCTTGAAGTCGACACCTACATTAAACTTGTGCGACTTCTCGTAGGTAAGGTCGCCAATGCCGAGCTGTGTATACTTCATACCTGTAGACGATGCCGGAGCGTTGGTGCCGTTGCGGAAGAAGAAGGCATTGCCTGTACCCCAGAGGTCCTTGTAGAGATTTACGGCGTAGTCGGCACGACCGGCGATACCGTATGATGCACGCACCTTGAAGAGGTTGAGCCACGGGGCTTTCATGAAGTTCTCCTCAGAGAGCACCCAACCGGCTCCTACCGACGGGAACACGCCCCAACGATTGCCGGGCTTGAGCAGACTCGAAGCCGAACCGCTCAACGAGAAGTCGGCGAGATACTTGCCTGCATACGAGTAGTGTGCCGAACCTACGATGTCCATGAATGCACGACCGGTGTTCTGGTCCTTGGTCGACTTCTTGTCCATAGAGTAGAGAAGGCTTGCACGCAGATTGTGCTTGTCCCACTGGCGGGTGTAGTCGGCGTAAGCTTCACCCTTGAAGAATGTTATGACCGAACCTACGCTCTTTGAGAAGCTGAGCGACGACTCGTTCTGCAATACAGAGAATGTCTCCTTGCCGGTTTCAAGGTCGATAGTGTTCGACTTGAGCAACGGCTTCTTTGAATTGCCGTCCCAATAAGAAGCTGTATTGTCAAGACCGATACGGAACCCGGCTGACAATCCAGGCAAAACGGCAGAGAGATTCTGACGCAAGTGCATATCAGCATACATGGCGCGAGTCTGAGAACGCGAATAACCTGTTCCTGCAATAAGAGATACGGGATTGTTCTTATAGGTGTTTGTGGCACCATAACCGCCGTTCTTAGAGTAGATAGGCAAGGCTGCTGCCGGCACATCGTATATAGCATTGAAGATGTTTGCTGTGCTGGCGTTGGGACGGTTGTGCTCAGAGAAGTTGGCCATGAGGTTGAGCTGCACGAGCGTGGTCGGCGTGAGGTCGATGTCAAGATTGGTGCGTATGTTGAGACGCGAATACTTGAGCTGTGTTGAGTAGCCGTCGTTGTCGTTGGTATGCTTCAATATGCCTCGGTTGTCGAGGAAGTTGAGCATGGTGTAGTAGCGTACATACTTACCGCCTCCACGTGCCGAGACGCTGATGTTGTCGCCATAGCTATTGTTGCGCAGTGTCTCGTTGACCCAGTCGACATTGGGATAGAAGTCGGGATTGGTATTGTCGCGGAATGCGTCAAGCTCCTTCTGCGAGTAGAACGGATCGAGTCCGTCGTTGTGCATAGCCTCGTTGAGGGCCTGGGCGTATGTGTAGCCGTCGACCATCTTGGGCAAACGAATCGGCTTACCCATGCTGAACTCATACGAAACATTAATCTGCGGAGCTCCACTTGAACCACGCTTGGTGCGCACAAGGATTACACCATTGCCGCCACGCACACCATAAATGGCTGTGGCTGCTGCGTCCTTGAGAACGCTTACCGACTCAATTTCCTCAGAACTGAGTTCGTCAATGGAACGCTCTATGCCATCAACGATAACGAGCGGAGCACGCTCACTGAGTGTTCCGAGTCCACGAACGTAGAATGTAGCAGCGCTTTCCCATGCCGTACCCTTGTTCTGCAAAGCGGTGAGACCGGGCAGCATGCCATACAGCTGGTTGGATGCCTTTATGCTGTTGCGGTGCGACAGATCGTCGGCTGTGGCTGTCGACACGGCTCCTGTCATCTCGCGCAGGTCGCAGATTACGCCTTTGCCGAGGTCAAAGGTCTGCTTGGCTGTCGACAGTGTGTCTTTTTGAGCCATGACGTTGGCTGTATACAACGCTGCGGCCAAAAGGATATATAGTTTTTTATCTTTCATAATTTATATTGTTATGTCGTTACATAATATATATGTGGTGAAGGATTACTCCCAACCCGGGTTCTGCACGAGTCCGTACCCCTTCTGCACCTCATTCTTCGGGAACGCACTGAGATACCATATCGGTGAGAATCCACCGGGATTCCACCATGCGCGCTTGCGATTGGTTGTGGCGAGGCTGAACGGTACGCACTTGTATGTGCCGTCCTTCTTGTTCTTGTAGATATGCATGCCGTGTACCGGTGTGGTAAACTTTTCTTCCATCTTCCAACGGATAAGGTCGAAGAAGCGCACTTCTTCATATCCAAATTCACAGGCACGCTCGCGAAGCAGGGCTGCACGGAATTCGCTCTGCGACATGCCACGCTTCAGTTTGCCGAGTCCTACACGCTCGCGTACAGCGTCAATACAGTTGTAGGCTTCGTCGTTAGGACCACCATTGTACTCGTTGATAGCCTCGGCGTAGTTGAGGTAAACCTCAGCAAGACGGATGTGAGGCCACTGTATCGGGTGATTCTTGAGCTCGGTATTGCGGTCGAGTCCCCACTTGCGGCATCCCATACCCGAGAACATACTGAGAGCATGCATATTGCCCTTGCCGAAGTCGCTACCAGCAGGATAATCGGCTGCATTTACTCCAAGCTTCTTAGCTGTTGCTGCCGGCATCTTCTCTGTCACATTGGCCTTACGTCCTACAAAGATGTCACCATCGAGCACGAAGGTCTCAGTGAGACGCGGGTCGCGGTTGATGAACGGATTCTTTGCCATCTCGGGATTGTTCCAGTCGAAATCCTCGCCATTTGCCATCGGGAACATGTCGAAGTATTCCTTGGTCGGGCAATAACCACCCCAACGCATGGCCTGACCTTCAGGAGTAGACATATTGATTGTGAAGATGTCGCGACGTACAGAGATGAGTGTCTCGGTGGTGCCACGGTCGAAGTATGCCGCACGGAAAGCGTAACGATAGTCAGACGGTGTCACCTCTTCCTTCTGCACCAAGTGGTAGTAGCCATTGGTCTTGAGAGCATCGAAGAACGCCTTGCCGGCATCCATAGCCAGTTTCCAACGATTCTTGTCATAATTGCCAAACCATACCATCTTCTTCTCAGCTGCTTCGCCCTCGGCATACGGTTTGTCACTGTTGAAGAGCGGACTGGCTACAAAGAGCAACAAGCGTGTCTTCAGCGCATAAGCTCCAGCCTTGCACAAGCGGCCGTCCATCTGCGACTTCTCGTCGGCAGGAAGAGTCCACGGGAAGTTAGGCTCTGCAATAGCCTCGTCGAGCAGACGAATGGTGAAGTCGACAGTCTCCTGAAGTGTGGCGCGACCAGGCATCTCGTCGGAAGCATCGAAAGCATGGTCGACAATGGGCACTGCACCATAATGACGAATCATGTGGGCATAATATACTGCCACCATCATCTTAGCCTCGGCCTTCAAACGTGCCTTCTCGTCTGCACTCATGTCGGGCACACGATCGATGTTGGCTACGAGCAACCAAGCGTGGCGGATGGCCGACCACATGTGGGTATCAGCTTCGTTGAAGCGAATCTTGGTCTGCTGCTGGAAGTTGGTACGTGTGTTCTCGGTCTTGGCGGTGTACTTGCCGTCATAGTAAACCTTCTGCACACCTGAGTATCCGATGTTGTCGTTATTGAGGTCGGTAAGTCCCTCAAGATTGCCAAGATACAGAGTTGTAGAGTGATTAGACACCTCAAGTCCATACGGCAAATACTGATAGCTATACCATAGTACGCGGCGAGCGTATTCGGCTGTAGAGAATACGGTATCGATTGTTACGTCAGAGCTTGGCGGTTTCTGCAAAAACTTGTTGCCAAAAGCCAAATCCTCACACGCACAGTTGACCATAACACCAAGTGCGATAAACACGACGTGGATATATTTCTTTATCTTTTTCATAATGAATATACTTTTAGAATCCTACCTTTAATCCGAGGTTCACGATTTTGATTAGTGGATATGTACGTCCGGTGGCGTTGGTCTCAGGATCTACAAAATCGAGCTTGCTGAATGTAAGCAGGTTGTAGGCCGATGCCGAAAGACGGAGCGAACCGACATGAAGCTTCGAAGTGATGTTCTTAGGGAACGAGTAGCCTACCTCGATGTTCTTCAGTCGAACGTAAGAGGCATCACGCAGCCAGAGGTCAGAGTTCTGATAGTTGTTGGTTGAGCTACCAGTGAGCGATATGGCAGGAGCAGTAGAGGCATTGCCCTTCTCGGGAGTCCATGCATCAGCTATCATATACTTCATAATCGACCAGTTGCCCATCGGACCGAACGGCTGACGATAGACGTTGCTGAGCAAACGCGAGGTCTGGAACGCACCTGCCCATGTCATGCTGAAATCGAAGCCCTTCCACGAGAAGCCCGCCTGCAGGTTACCGTTGAGCAACGGATAGCTTGGATATCCGATAGCCGATACGTCATTGGCATCAATCTTGCCATCACCATTGAGGTCCTTGTACTTCACATCACCGGGTTTCGGAGTGAATCCAGCTCCGTGGTCGGGTATGCCCCCCTCCTGCCCCTTAAGCTGGGCATAGTTGGCAGCATCGTCATCACTGAAGAATCCATCGGTGATATATCCAAACTGCTGACCTACAGGACGACCAGTTGAACGCATCCACTCATACGGCTGCGGAATCTCGTCCTGGAAGATAATCTTGTTCTTGGCATAAGCCCATGATGTACCTACGTGATAACGTACGTTGCGTATCTTGTCTTGCCACTTCACTGATACTTCATATCCCTTATTGTCTACCTTACCGAGGTTGATGATAGGCAGGTTAATAGCAAGATAGCCTGGGTTGACCTTACGTGAGATGAGAATGTCCTTACGATGCTCAATGAATCGGTCGAAAGTAACCTTCAGTCGGCTGTCAAAGAACTGGATGTCGATACCATAGTTCTGCTTGGCAGATGTCTCCCATGTCACATTTGGGTTACCTACTTTTGCTTCTTTGGCTCCCGGCAACCTGTTGTTGGTGAGCTCACCGAAACTTGTCGAACCGCTGCTGATAGAATAACTGTTTGGGAGATAGAGGAAACGTGAACCGTCGCTGGTATTCTCATTACCTACAATACCATACGAAGCACGCAACTTCAAATAACTTACTACCTTCTTGAGCGGCTTCCAGAATTTTTCCTCGCTGACAATCCAGCCTATTGAACCTGCAGGGAATGTACCGAAACGCTTACCCTCAGCGAAGTTCTCCGAACCATTGTAGCCGATACTGAAGTCAAACATATAACGTGTAGCATAGTCGTATGTGGCACGACCAACAAGACCAACCACAGCGTGCGGTATACCAGGATAGGTGCTGGGATAATACTTCATCGACTGATTGTACATTGCAAGACCTGATACATGGTGCTTGCCGAAGGTACGCTTGTAGTTAAAGGCTGCCTCAAGATACCAGTTACGACTCATACCGGTGCTCTGAGTAAATCCAAGAGCCGAACGCTCCTGGGTCTTCTTCAACAAAGTCTCTCCATTGACTCCGATAAACGGCTCATAACGCTCCGGACGGCCTTCACGACGTTTGGTATATGTAATACCACTGTTGTAAGCTCCCTTGGCATGGAACTTCAAACCCTTGGTGATGAAATTGAGTTTCTGTTCTATCTGGAAATCGAAATTAAGGGTATTGCCTGTCTTGGTATTATAACCCTTACCATAATAAGTATTCAAGGCATCATTGATACTTCCAAATGAACCGAAAACCTGCTTACTTGCAACTACCCACTTGCCATCTACAAGACCTGCACCTGAGAATGGCACTGCTGTGTAAATATCAGAGAAAAGGTAAGCTATGTCGGTATACGAACCGTTGTTATAATTGGGCTGTGTCTGTGACGAAAGATAACCGCCTAGGTTAATCTTCATTGTTGTCGTCTTGGTCACGTCAACATCCATATTAATACGGTAGTTGTAACGATTGAAACTGAAACCCTTGTCGTTGTCATGCATTATTTCGAACAAACCACCCTGAGTAAATATACCAAGTGATGCGAAATAACGCACACGGTCAGATCCTCCTGATACGCTAATATTGTGCTGTGACTGCAAAGCAGCATTCTTAATAAGAAGGTCGGTCCAACTAACGCTCGGATAAAGCACAGGATTGCTGCCAGTACGGAACTTTTCAATCACCTCGGGGCTAAACATCAGCTTGTCCTCAGCTACTCCATCACGCAACTGGGCTGCGTTATAGGCGTTAGCGTATTCATAACTGTTGGCAAATTCGGGGATATTGGTAGGCAACTGCACTGAAGCACTCGTTGAGAACGAAATCTTTGCTTTACCCTTAGTTCCACGCTTGGTGGTAACAAGGATTACACCGTTGGCACCACGCACACCGAATACGGCTGTTGCGGAAGCATCCTTAAGCACAGTGATGTCTTCTACTTCGTTAGGGTCAATCTGTGTGAACGAACGCTCAACGCCGTCTACCAAACAAAGAGGCGATGAAAGACCGGTGGTCAACGAACCTACGCCACGAACAAACAGCGTAGCTCCATCAGAACCAGGCTGACCGCTCGCCTGAACACTCGACAGTCCAGGCACCTTACCCGAAAGGGCATTGGCCATATTACCAACTGGCGACTTCAGGATTTCGTCACTGCCAATGGATGTCAAAGCGCCAGTAACAGTAACCTTCTTCTGAGCACCATAAGCGATTACCTGAACTTCTTCAAGGCTCTGACTCTCGCTCTCCTTAATCCTAATCTTAAGCAATGACTCACCCTTATAGACAATCGTCTTCGTATCATAACCAATGTACGACACCTCGATAGTCTGGCCAGGTTGAGCCTTGAATGAGAAATTACCATCAAAGTCGGTAATGGCTCCAACGGATGTTCCCTTGATTTTCACTGTCGCTCCAATAACGGGTCCGGAATCATCCGTCACCTGACCCTTCACGACCTTCTCTTTGGATTGCTGCAAAACGACCGATGATTCACCAGTCAAATTGCTAGCAAGGGCATGTTTCGGCAAGGCCAAAGACAATAATGCCCATGTAAGTAACCAAGTTTTGTGCATGAATCGATAAATAAATAATGATATAATAGTTATTAGCAAATTGCAAATGTATGATTTAGATAGGAGGTTAGCCTGCCATTAAAGCATTATGCAGATTTGGGGTTTATAATTTGCAAAATTATATAAATTATAAATAAAGCATATGCAACAAATCTACAGACAAGGTACCAAAATTCTACATATATCGAGTTTTAACACATAGAGCAAGTATATATAAAGTGTTAAAACAGAAACTTTTAGAACAAAACAGGAAGAGGCTGAACAAAAGCAACCTCCTCCGCAAATGAGTAGGTAAATAAATCAATTATGCACTTTAATTATAAATTCCAAGTAAACTCTTAGATTAAGATTACAAAATAGAGTTATGCATATAAACCTGAAAAACGTTTATTCGACGAAATCAAGCGACAACTGAGTTGCACCAGTCAATTTGTAACTCATACGATGATAAGGGGACGGACCATGTAATCGAATCCCTTCACGGTGAGCCTTAGTTGGATAACCCTTATTGCTTTGCCAGTCATAATAGGGATATTCCTTCGCTAGCAGATCCATATACTCATCACGAAACGTCTTTGCAAGAATACTCGCAGCTGCAATTGACTGATACTTTCCGTCACCTTTAACTATCGTAGTATAAGGAACCTCGCCATAAGGTTTGAATCGATTTCCATCCACAATAATAGCTTCAGGACGAAACTTAAGCTGGTCAAGCGCACGATGCATAGCAAGGAAACTAGCATTCAGAATATTAATCTTATCTATCTCCTCTGGAGTAACAACACCAACTGCCCACGCCACGGCATCACGTACAATTTGATCACGCAACTCGCGACGACGCTTCTCAGACAGCTTCTTCGAATCATTAAGCATAGGATTATCATAATCATTAGGTAGAATTACAGCTGCTGCATACACGCTACCAGCCAAACAACCACGACCTGCCTCATCACATCCAGCCTCAATAAGATCAGTATAAAAATGTGGAAGTAAACGAGGTTTGCATTCTGTCTTTTTCATATCAATAAATTAAAAACAAAAAAGAAAGGCTGGCAGAACTCTTCAGTCCTACCAGCCTTCTTTTATTGAGATAAAGTCGATAAATCGAATTATTCAGCCTTTGCCTCGTCTGTAGCCTCTGTTGCAGGAGCCTCAGTTGCAGGTGCCTCAACAGCCTCTGCAGACTTACGACTACGACGAGTCTTCTTGCCAGCCTTAGCAGTCTTAGCCATGTTCTCATCAAAGTCAACGAGTTCGATGAATGCGATAGAAGCAGCGTCACCCTTACGAGTACCAAGCTTGATAACGCGAGTATAACCACCGGGACGGTCGCCTACCTTCTCTGCTACAGTGCTAAAGAGCTCCTTGATAGCATACTTATTCTGAAGATAGCTGAATACTACACGACGAGAGTTTGTGCTATCATCCTTGCAGCGAGTAATCAGCGGTTCTACATACATCTTCAAGGCCTTTGCCTTAGCGAGAGTCGTAGTGATTCTTTTGTGCATAATCAGCGAAACAGCCATGTTAGCAAGCATAGCGTTACGGTGAGATGCAGTACGACCCAAATGGTTGAATTTCTTATTGTGTCTCATTTTGTTTTATTCTTTATCTAATTTGTATTGAGTAATGTCAGTTCCAAACGACAGATTCAGACTCTCGAGCAAATCATCAAGCTCAGAAAGCGATTTCTTACCAAAGTTACGGAACTTCAAGAGATCAGTCTTGTTATACTGAACTAAGTCACCAAGTGTCTCAACATCAGCAGCCTTAAGACAGTTAAGCGCACGAACTGAGAGGTTCATGTCGACCAACTTGGTCTTCAAAAGCTGACGCATGTGGAGAACTTCCTCGTCAAACTCCTGATTTCCCTCGTGCTCCGGGCTCTCGAGAGTAATCTTCTCGTCGCTGAAGAGCATGAAGTGCTGAATAAGGATCTTAGCAGCTTCCTTGAGTGCGTCCTTCGGGTGAATGGAACCGTCCGTAGTGATCTCGAGTACAAGTTTATCGTAGTCGGTCTTCTGCTCGACACGATATGGCTCTACTGCGTACTTTACATTACGGATTGGGGTGTAGATAGAATCGATTGGAATTACGTTGATATCAGTGCAGTATTCTCTGTTCTCATCAGCCGTAACATAGCCACGACCTTTATTAATAGTCAGATCAATCTGCATAGAGGCTTTGACATCTAAATGACAAATCACCAATTCAGGGTTTAACACTTCAAATCCAGTCAGATACTTGCCTATATCACCAGCCTTGAACTCTGTTGAATTCTCAACGGTGATACTAACTTTTTCGTTCTCGAATTCTTCTACTACTTGCTTGAATCTTACTTGCTTCAAATTCAAGATAATGTTAGTTACATCCTCCTTAACGCCTGGAACTGAAGAAAACTCATGTTCAACACCAGCAATCTTGATAGTATTGATAGCATAGCCCTCCAGCGACGAAAGCAGAATGCGGCGCAGGGAGTTACCTATGGTAACACCGAATCCTGGCTCCAACGGACGAAATTCGAACTTGCCGAACTTATCGTTAGAATCCAACATTACAACTTTGTCAGGTTTTTGAAATGCTAATATCGCCATTAATTTAATGATTATTTAGAGTACAACTCAACGATTAACTGTTCCTTAATGTTCTCGGGGATATCGGCACGCTCCGGCTTGTGGAGGAACTTACCGCTCTTAGTGTTCTGGTCCCACTCAATCCAAGGATACTTGCTGTGGTTATAACCTGCGAGAGCAGCCTCTACAACTTCGAGAGACTTTGACTTCTCACGAACACCAATTACCTGACCCGGCTTAACTGAATAAGAAGGGATATTCACTACCTGACCATCAACCACAATGTGCTTGTGACCAACGAGCTGACGAGCAGCTGCGCGAGTAGGAGCAATACCCAAACGGAACACTACGTTATCCAAACGGCTTTCAAGATTCTGAAGCAAAACCTCACCGGTGATACCATCAGCCTTAGCTGCCTTCTCGAACATATTGCGGAACTGACGTTCAAGAACACCGTATGTATACTTT
>ULYE01031408.1_pt1 | contig 39299 bp, 30 predicted proteins | sample 1961921 | NCBI WGS metagenome assembly ULYE01 (sample SAMEA4835856, study PRJEB28245) | human gut metagenome | biome: gut microbiome; material: fecal sample | place: Denmark | collected 2008 | reverse complement strand
GGTCTCCCCATGCGAGAGTAGGGAACTGCCAGGCATCAAATTAGAAAAACCCCGGTCCATAAGGCCGGGGTTTTTTGCATATCAATTATTTGCATGATGAAGGGAATCTCATGTCAGTTCTGTATATCCAAATTAGTCGTAATAAAATTACTGTTCGCGATCTTGAAAGCAAACGTGAAGTGTCAGGAGACGCTGCCTTCAGTAACCAGCGCCTGTTAATCGCCAATTTCTTTGTTGCAGAAAAAGTTCTGCATGATCTTGTTCTGCAACTCCACCCACGTTCAACCTGGCATTCTTTTTTGCCAGCAAAACGTATGGATATTGTTGTTAGCGCGCTGGAAATGAATGAGGGCGGTTTGTCACAGGTTGAGGAACGTATTCTTCATGAAGTGGTCGCTGGGGCAACGTTAATGAAATATCGCCAGTTCCACATCCATGCGCAATCAGTGGTACTCAGTGATAGTGCGGTCATGGCAATGCTTAAGCAGAAATAATCGTGTCACCATTGGTGGGTACGAAACCTGAAGTTCAGCCCAGCGGGATGAGAAAAAAACGCCTACGCCCCGACATATGCCAGATTCAGCAATGGATACGGTTTCCCCAAATCGTCCACCTCAGAGCGTCCCGTAACCTTAAAACCCACCTTCTTATAGAACCCAACCGCCTGCTCATTTTGCTCATTAACGTTGGTTGTCAGTTCCGGTGCCATCGAGAGCGCATGCTCCACCAGCATCCGACCCACGCCGCAGCCGCGCACATCAGGATCGATAAACAGCGCATCCATATGCTGCCCACTTAACAACATAAACCCAACCGGCTGTTCCCGCTCATTAACCGCGACCCACAACGGTGCTTCCGGCAGAAAGGAACGAACCAGCTCCTCCAGCTCGGCCCGATACTCTGCTGATAAAAAATCGTGAGTGGCATCGACAGATCGACACCAAATCGCAACGAGTCCCTCCCCTTCCTCATGTCGTGAGCGGCGAATACTAATAACCATTTTCTCTCCTTTTCGTCATTCTTATATTCTAACGTAGCCTTTTCCTTGAAACTTTCTCACCTTCAACATGCAGGCTCGACATTAGCAAATTTTCTGGTTATCTTCAGCTATCTGGATGTCTAAACGTATAAGCGTATGTAGTGAGGTAATCAGGTTATGCCTATTCGTGTGCCGGACGAGCTACCCGCCGTCAATTTCTTGCGTGAAGAAAACGTCTTTGTGATGACAACTTCTCGTGCGTCTGGTCAGGAAATTCGTCCACTTAAGGTTCTGATCCTTAACCTGATGCCGAAGAAGATTGAAACTGAAAATCAGTTTCTGCGCCTGCTTTCAAACTCACCTTTGCAGGTCGATATTCAGCTGTTGCGCATCGATTCCCGTGAATCGCGCAACACGCCCGCAGAGCATCTGAACAACTTCTACTGTAACTTTGAAGATATTCAGGAACAGAACTTTGACGGTCTGATTGTAACCGGTGCGCCGCTGGGCCTGGTGGAGTTTAATGATGTCGCTTACTGGCCGCAGATCAAACAGGTGCTGGAGTGGTCGAAAGATCACGTCACCTCGACGCTGTTTGTCTGCTGGGCGGTACAGGCCGCGCTCAATATCCTCTACGGCATTCCTAAGCAAACTCGCACCGACAAACTCTCTGGCGTTTACGAGCATCATATTCTCCATCCTCATGCGCTTCTGACGCGTGGCTTTGATGATTCATTCCTGGCACCACATTCGCGCTATGCTGACTTTCCGGCAGCGTTGATTCGTGATTACACCGATCTGGAAATTCTGGCAGAGACGGAAGAAGGGGATGCATATCTGTTTGCCAGCAAAGATAAGCGCATTGCCTTTGTGACGGGCCATCCCGAATATGATGCGCAAACGCTGGCGCAGGAATATTTCCGCGATGTGGAAGCCGGACTAGGCCCGGAAGTACCGTATAACTATTTCCCGCACAATGATCCGCAAAATACACCGCGAGCGAGCTGGCGTAGTCACGGTAATTTGCTGTTTACCAACTGGCTCAATTATTACGTCTATCAGATCACGCCATACGATCTACGGCACATGAATCCAACGCTGGATTAATCTTCTGTGATAGTCGATCGTTAAGCGATTCAGCACCTTACCTCAGGCACCTTCGGGTGCCTTTTTTATTTCCGAAACGCACCTCAGGAGGTGAATAAATTTTATTCATATTGTTATCAATAAGTTATCAAGTATTTTTAATTAAAATGGAAATTGTTTTTGATTTTGCATTTTAAATGAGTAGTCTTAGTTGTGCTGAACGAAAAGCGCACAACGATCCTTCGTTCACAGTGGGGAAGTTTTCGGATCCATGACGAGGAGCTGCACGATGACTGAACAGGCAACAACAACCGATGAACTGGCTTTCATAAGGCCGTATGGCGAGCAGGAGAAGCAAATTCTTACTGCCGAAGCGGTAGAATTTCTGACTGAGCTGGTGACGCATTTTACGCCACAACGCAATAAACTTCTGGCAGCGCGCATTCAGCAGCAGCAAGATATTGATAACGGAACTTTGCCTGATTTTATTTCGGAAATAGCTTCCATTCGCGATACGGACTGGAAAATTCGTGGTATTCCCGCGGACTTACAAGATCGTCGAGTCGAGATAACTGGCCCGGTTGAGCGCAAGATGGTGATCAACGCACTGAACGCCAATGTGAAAGTCTTTATGGCCGATTTCGAAGATTCACTGGCACCAGACTGGAACAAAGTGATCGACGGGCAAATTAACCTGCGCGATGCGGTTAACGGCACCATCAGCTATACCAATGAAGCAGGCAAAATTTATCAGCTCAAGCCCAATCCAGCGGTTTTGATTTGTCGGGTACGCGGTCTGCACTTGCCGGAAAAACATGTCACCTGGCGTGGTGAGGCAATCCCCGGTAGCCTGTTTGATTTTGCGCTCTATTTCTTCCACAACTATCAGGCACTGTTGGCAAAGGGCAGCGGTCCCTATTTCTATCTGCCGAAAACCCAGTCCTGGCAGGAAGCGGCCTGGTGGAGCGAAGTCTTCAGCTATGCAGAAGATCGCTTTAATCTGCCGCGCGGCACCATCAAGGCGACGTTGCTGATTGAAACGCTGCCCGCCGTGTTCCAGATGGATGAAATCCTTCACGCGCTGCGTGACCATATTGTTGGTCTGAACTGCGGTCGTTGGGATTACATCTTCAGCTATATCAAAACGTTGAAAAACTATCCCGATCGCGTCCTGCCAGACAGACAGGCAGTGACGATGGATAAACCATTCCTGAATGCTTACTCACGCCTGTTGATTAAAACCTGCCATAAACGCGGTGCTTTTGCGATGGGCGGCATGGCAGCGTTTATTCCGAGCAAAGATGAAGAGCGCAATAACCAGGTGCTCAACAAAGTAAAAGCGGATAAAGCGCTGGAAGCCAATAACGGTCACGATGGCACATGGATTGCTCACCCAGGCCTTGCGGATACGGCAATGGCGGTATTCAACGACATTCTCGGCTCCCGTAAAAATCAGCTTGAAGTGATGCGCGAACAAGACGCGCCGATTACTGCCGATCAGCTGCTGGCACCTTGTGATGGTGAACGCACCGAAGAAGGTATGCGCGCCAACATTCGCGTGGCAGTGCAGTACATCGAAGCATGGATCTCCGGCAACGGCTGCGTGCCGATTTATGGCCTGATGGAAGATGCGGCGACGGCTGAAATTTCCCGTACCTCAATCTGGCAGTGGATCCATCATCAAAAAACGTTGAGCAATGGCAAACCGGTGACCAAAGCCTTGTTCCGCCAGATGCTGGGTGAAGAGATGAAAGTCATTGCCAGCGAACTGGGCGAAGAACGTTTCTCCCAGGGGCGTTTTGACGATGCCGCACGCTTGATGGAACAGATCACCACTTCCGATGAGTTAATTGATTTCCTGACCCTGCCAGGCTACCGCCTGTTAGCGTAAACCACCACATAACTATGGAGCATCTGCACATGAAAACCCGTACACAACAAATTGAAGAATTACAGAAAGAGTGGACTCAACCGCGTTGGGAAGGCATTACTCGCCCATACAGCGCGGAAGATGTGGTGAAATTACGCGGTTCAGTCAATCCTGAATGCACCCTGGCGCAACTGGGCGCGGCGAAAATGTGGCGTCTGCTGCATGGCGAGTCGAAAAAAGGCTACATCAACAGCCTCGGTGCACTGACTGGCGGTCAGGCGCTGCAACAGGCGAAAGCGGGTATTGAAGCAGTCTATCTGTCGGGATGGCAGGTAGCGGCGGACGCTAACCTGGCGGCCAGCATGTATCCGGATCAGTCGCTCTATCCGGCAAACTCGGTGCCAGCTGTGGTGGAGCGGATCAACAACACCTTCCGTCGTGCCGATCAGATCCAATGGTCCGCAGGCATTGAGCCGGGCGATCCGCGCTATGTCGATTACTTCCTGCCGATCGTTGCCGATGCGGAAGCCGGTTTTGGCGGTGTCCTGAATGCCTTTGAACTGATGAAAGCGATGATTGAAGCCGGTGCAGCGGCAGTTCACTTCGAAGATCAGCTGGCGTCAGTGAAGAAATGCGGTCACATGGGCGGCAAAGTTTTGGTGCCAACTCAGGAAGCTATTCAGAAACTGGTCGCGGCGCGTCTTGCAGCTGACGTGACGGGCGTTCCAACCCTGCTGGTTGCTCGTACCGATGCCGATGCGGCGGATCTGATTACCTCCGATTGCGACCCGTATGACAGTGAATTTATTACTGGCGAGCGTACCAGTGAAGGCTTCTTCCGTACTCATGCGGGCATTGAGCAAGCGATCAGCCGTGGCCTGGCGTATGCGCCATATGCTGACCTGGTCTGGTGTGAAACCTCCACGCCGGATCTGGAACTGGCGCGTCGCTTTGCACAAGCTATCCACGCGAAATATCCGGGCAAACTGCTGGCTTATAACTGCTCGCCGTCGTTCAACTGGCAGAAAAACCTCGACGACAAAACTATTGCCAGCTTCCAGCAGCAGCTGTCGGATATGGGCTACAAGTTCCAGTTCATCACCCTGGCAGGTATCCACAGCATGTGGTTCAACATGTTTGACCTGGCAAACGCCTATGCCCAGGGCGAGGGTATGAAGCACTACGTTGAGAAAGTGCAGCAGCCGGAATTTGCCGCCGCGAAAGATGGCTATACCTTCGTATCTCACCAGCAGGAAGTGGGTACAGGTTACTTCGATAAAGTGACGACTATTATTCAGGGCGGCACGTCTTCAGTCACCGCGCTGACCGGCTCCACTGAAGAATCGCAGTTCTAAGCAACAACAACCGTTGCTGACTGTAGGCCGGATAAGGCGTTCACGCCGCATCCGGCAATCGGTGCACGATGCCTGATGCGACGCTTGCGCGTCTTATCATGCCTACAGCCGTTGCCGAACGTAGGCCGGATAAGGCATTTACGCCGCATCCGGCAATCGGTGCACGATGCCTGATGCGACGCTTGCGCGTCTTATCATGCCTACAACCGTTGCCGAACGTAGGCTGGATAAGGCGTTTACGCCGCATCCGGCAATTCTCTGCTCCTGATGAGGGCGCTAAATGCCGCGTGGCCTGGAATTACTGATTGCTCAAACCATTTTGCAAGGCTTCGACGCTCAGTATGGTCGATTCCTCGAAGTGACTTCCGGGGCGCAGCAGCGTTTCGAACAGGCCGACTGGCATGCTGTCCAGCAGGCGATGAAAAACCGTATCCATCTTTACGATCATCACGTTGGTCTGGTCGTGGAGCAACTGCGCTGCATTACTAACGGCCAAAGTACGGACGCGGCATTTTTACTGCGCGTTAAAGAGCATTACACGCGGCTGTTGCCGGATTACCCGCGCTTCGAGATTGCGGAGAGCTTTTTTAACTCCGTGTACTGTCGGTTATTTGACCACCGCTCGCTTACTCCCGAGCGGCTTTTTATCTTTAGCTCTCAGCCAGAGCGCCGCTTTCGTACCATTCCCCGCCCGCTGGCGAAAGACTTTCACCCCGATCACGGCTGGGAATCTCTACTGATGCGCGTTATCAGCGACCTGCCGCTGCGCCTGCGCTGGCAGAATAAAAGCCGTGACATTCATTACATCATTCGCCATCTGACGGAAACGCTGGGGACAGACAACCTCGCGGAAAGTCATTTACAGGTGGCGAACGAACTGTTTTACCGCAATAAAGCCGCCTGGCTGGTGGGCAAACTGATCACGCCTTCCGGCACGTTGCCCTTCTTACTGCCGATCCACCAGACGGACGACGGCGAGTTATTTATTGATACCTGCCTGACGACGACCGCCGAAGCGAGCATTGTTTTTGGCTTTGCGCGTTCTTATTTTATGGTTTATGCACCGCTGCCCGCAGCGCTGGTCGAGTGGCTACGGGAAATTCTGCCGGGTAAAACCACTGCTGAATTGTATATGGCTATCGGCTGCCAGAAGCACGCCAAAACCGAAAGCTACCGCGAATATCTCGTTTATCTACAGGGCTGTAATGAGCAGTTCATTGAAGCGCCGGGTATTCGTGGAATGGTGATGTTGGTATTTACGCTGCCGGGCTTTGATCGGGTATTCAAAGTCATCAAAGACAAGTTCGCGCCGCAGAAAGAGATGTCTGCCGCTCACGTTCGTGCCTGCTATCAACTGGTGAAAGAGCACGACCGTGTGGGCCGAATGGCGGACACCCAGGAGTTTGAAAACTTTGTGCTGGAGAAGCGGCATATTTCCCCGGCATTAATGGAATTACTGCTCCAGGAAGCAGCGGAAAAAATCACCGATCTTGGTGAGCAGATTGTAATTCGCCATCTCTATATCGAGCGGCGGATGGTGCCGCTCAATATCTGGCTGGAACAAGTGGAAGGTCAGCAGTTGCGCGACGCCATTGAAGAATACGGTAACGCTATTCGCCAGCTTGCCGCTGCTAACATTTTTCCTGGCGACATGCTGTTTAAAAACTTCGGTGTCACCCGTCACGGGCGTGTGGTTTTTTATGATTACGATGAAATTTGCTACATGACGGAAGTGAATTTCCGCGACATCCCGCCGCCGCGCTATCCGGAAGACGAACTTGCCAGCGAACCGTGGTACAGCGTCTCGCCGGGCGATGTTTTCCCGGAAGAGTTTCGCCACTGGCTATGCGCCGACCCGCGTATTGGTCCGCTGTTTGAAGAGATGCACGCCGACCTGTTCCGCGCTGATTACTGGCGCGCACTACAAAACCGCATACGTGAAGGGCATGTGGAAGATGTTTATGCGTATCGGCGCAGGCAAAGATTTAGCGTACGGTATGGGGAGATGCTTTTTTGAGTAAAGCTTCCATATAATTTTTCTCCGCAATGTATCGAGGGTTATCCGTAAAGCCAAAGCTTTCAGCCATCTTATTTAATGTATTAAGGATTAATTCAGCAATAACCCGGTGACCCAATTCAAAAGCCAACTCAAAGGCAGAGTATTTTTGTGGGGCTTTGTGTTGCCAAAAATCCATAATATCTTCAGCGGTAAATCCAAACAGGCGTGCATGGTTAGATAAAGCAAGATAAACCGTCTCTACAACATTTTGTTGTTTATGCTGTATCGCTGAAAACAAACCGGGATATTCATTAGAATTATTTGCCAGGAGGAGGGGCTTCATATTTTTTTTATCGAATTTAAACGTATTAAACAGAGTGGGTAATGCGTTAAAAATAGTATTAATAACGTTCATATGTCCACTATTATAGGCAGTCAACATTTCTGTTCTATGTAGTTCTGGCATTTTCTGGAGCTGAATCATCAGTTGCGTAAGTTGGTGATTCTGACCAATTGCCATTAGCAAATTCATCGTTGCTGGTGATAATGGAGGGGTTATTTCATCCACAGATCCTTTTAACATCAATAGCTGTTCTTTCGGAAGTGCTGGAATTATTGCAACAGATTGGTTAATAATATGATCATTTGACCATTTCAGGAGGCTATAATCTACATTCATAAAATCCATCAGAGAATAGTGTTTAATATCCTCTTTGCTTTCGCTCATAATTCTTATTTTATCGTTAGTGACATTAGGATCATAAACCGAAACCACGTAATGGGTACATCCTTCAGTTGTGTTCTTTATTCTTAGCCGGACCGTCAAAGCATGGTTATCCACCAGTAATATGGCTGCCATAACACTGATGCCATTTGATTCCATCTTGTCGAAATATGCCTTCATAACTAGCCCGAAATCACCACAGGCAGCAACACAACGCCCCTCAGGACGGCTGGAAATCAACGCCAAAGTCTGGTTTTTGCATTTTTTGTTGAAGTGAGTGAGAAATTTTTCAGCTGAAGAGTAATCATCTTGATGGGGTTTGTAATCAACATTCTGATAAATATCATTAATATATTGTGCAGCAATGTGTCGGCATACTATACGGTTTTGGGGTCGCCCCGGAAAATAACATTGACCATTAAGTTTAATTCTTGGGAATTCTTTTTCTTTTCTATCTGATTTTAGGTTTAATTCTTGTTTATCAAGAGTGTCTGAGCGTTGAGGTAAAATTTCCATTAGGTATTCTTCAAATATTGGGGCAATGGTTTGAGTAAGTGTCGTGTTTTCGTTTTTATTAATTATCGTAATTTCTTTCTTATCAGCTTGTAAGACGGACGTGGAAAATTTAATGACAAAATCCTTGTTGCTAAAGATATGACGACCATTTTGTCTACAGTTCTCTGAGAAGCTTTTTAATAGAGGCGTCGCCAGCTCCTTGCCAGAAAATTTATCCTCGAGTTCTTTATAAAACAATTCACTCAGGGTTTGGTGTTCATTTGTCTGGGCTGTATTATTAATATTTGCAGAGAAAGAACTACGAGGGGTACGAGTAATCATTTAAATATCTCATTGTTTATTGATGTCTTGAATTTTAACTATCAGAACAGTGAAAAAATTTAATATGATTACAACTAAAGAAATATCATAAATCGCTCAATCTCATAATGCAGCCGTAAAAGTTTCGGTGGAATGAGATCTTGCGATTTTGTTAATGATTAAGTAGTTTGATGTTTAAAAATAATGCTGAGTTAATAAAAGTGTGTGAAGTGTATGACATTAAGTTATTTTGGCGTCAATGCGATTAACAGACACCCTTATTCTATTGCCACTCAGGTATGATGGGCAGAATATTGCCTCTGCCCGCCAGAAAAAGTCAGCGCATTCCACCGTACGCCAGCGTCACTTCCTTCGCCGCTTTAATCACCATCGCGCCAAACTCGGTCACGCGGTCATCGGTAATACGTGAAATCGGTCCGGAAATTGAAATTGCGGCAAACGGTTCGCGGTGCTCATCGAAAATACACGCTGCAAGGCAACGTAGCCCCAGTGCATGTTCCTCATCGTCAAATGAATAACCCCGTTTGCGCGTTTGGGCGAGATCTTCTTTTAAATGCACAGGAGACACCAGCGTTGCGTGGGTATAGGCATGTAACCCTTTGCGGTGCAGCAGCTTCGTCACCTGTTCTTCGCTCAGTTGGGCTAAAAAGGCTTTACCCGCACCGGAAGCGTGCATCGGCAATTTACCGCCGATAGGCGCGGACATTCGCATCAGATGCGTACACTGTACCTGGTCGATAATAATCGCTTCGTGATCGCTTTGATCAAGCACCGCCATATTGACCGTTTCGCCAGACTCTTCCATTAAATTGCGCAGGATAGGGTGAACAATCGCTAACAAATTACGGCTCTGGAGAAAGCTGCTGCCGACCATAAAGGCATGTGCGCCGATTGCCCAATGTCCCAGTTCGCCGACCTGACGCACGAAACCCTGCTGTTGCATCGTGGTTAGCAGGCGGTGGGTCGTGGAATTGGGTAACCCGGCTTGTTGCGCCAGCTCTGTGAGTGCCACACTGCCATTGGATTCGGCAATCCACTCCAGTAATTTCAGGCCACGCGTTAAAGACTGAACCTGTCCAGTCGCTGGTGCGGTGGCAACGGCGGGTTTTCTGCCGCGTTTCGCGGGAATGGGTGCGACCATGACAGCCTCCTTTTTCTGTATCGTGGAAATCATTTTCATTTTTATTGTTAGCTAATGCAATAGTTGCTGAACTGATCCGATGAGTTAATGTTGAACAAATCTCATGTTGCGTGGTGGTCGCTTTTACCACAGATGCGTTTATGCCAGTATGGTTTGTTGAATTTTTATTAAATCTGGGTTGAGCGTGTCGGGAGCAAGTGTGAGCAGCAAAGTGGAACAACTGCGTGCGCAGTTAAATGAACGTATTCTGGTGCTGGACGGCGGTATGGGCACCATGATCCAGAGCTATCGACTGAACGAAGCCGATTTTCGTGGTGAACGCTTTGCCGACTGGCCATGCGATCTCAAAGGCAACAACGACCTGCTGGTGCTCAGCAAACCGGAAGTGATCGCCGCTATCCACAACGCCTACTTTGAAGCGGGCGCGGATATCATCGAAACCAACACCTTCAACTCCACGACCATTGCGATGGCGGATTACCAGATGGAATCCCTGTCGGCGGAAATCAACTTTGCGGCGGCGAAACTGGCGCGCGCCTGTGCTGACGAGTGGACCGCGCGCACGCCGGAGAAACCGCGCTACGTTGCCGGTGTTCTCGGCCCAACCAACCGCACGGCGTCTATTTCTCCGGACGTCAACGATCCGGCATTCCGCAACATCACTTTTGACCAGCTGGTGGCGGCCTATCGCGAATCCACCAAAGCGCTGGTGGAAGGTGGTGCGGATCTGATCCTGATTGAAACCGTTTTCGACACCCTTAACGCCAAAGCGGCGGTTTTTGCGGTGAAAACGGAGTTTGAAGCGCTGGGCGTTGAGCTGCCGATTATGATCTCCGGCACCATCACCGACGCCTCCGGGCGCACGCTCTCCGGGCAGACCACCGAAGCATTTTACAACTCATTGCGCCACGCCGAAGCTCTGACCTTTGGCCTGAACTGTGCGCTGGGGCCCGATGAACTGCGCCAGTACGTGCAGGAGCTGTCACGGATTGCGGAATGCTACGTCACCGCGCACCCGAACGCCGGGCTACCCAACGCCTTTGGTGAGTACGATCTCGACGCCGACACGATGGCAAAACAGATACGTGAATGGGCGCAAGCGGGTTTTCTCAATATCGTCGGCGGCTGCTGTGGCACCACGCCACAACATATTGCAGCGATGAGTCGTGCAGTAGAAGGATTAGCGCCGCGCAAACTGCCGGAAATCCCCGTAGCCTGCCGTTTGTCCGGCCTGGAGCCGCTGAACATTGGCGAAGATAGCCTGTTTGTGAACGTGGGTGAACGCACCAACGTCACCGGTTCCGCTAAGTTCAAGCGCCTGATCAAAGAAGAGAAATACAGCGAGGCACTGGATGTGGCCCGCCAGCAGGTGGAAAACGGTGCGCAGATTATCGATATCAACATGGATGAAGGGATGCTCGACGCCGAAGCGGCGATGGTGCGTTTTCTCAATCTGATTGCCGGTGAACCGGATATCGCTCGCGTGCCGATTATGATCGACTCCTCAAAATGGGATGTCATTGAAAAAGGTCTGAAGTGTATCCAGGGCAAAGGCATTGTTAACTCTATCTCGATGAAAGAGGGCGTCGACGCCTTTATCCATCACGCGAAGCTCTTGCGTCGTTACGGTGCGGCAGTGGTGGTAATGGCCTTTGACGAACAGGGACAGGCCGATACCCGCGCACGGAAAATCGAGATTTGCCGTCGGGCGTACAAAATCCTCACCGAAGAGGTTGGCTTCCCGCCAGAAGATATCATCTTCGACCCGAACATCTTCGCGGTTGCCACCGGCATTGAAGAGCACAACAACTACGCGCAGGACTTTATCGGCGCGTGTGAAGACATCAAACGCGAACTGCCGCACGCGCTAATTTCCGGCGGCGTATCTAACGTTTCTTTCTCGTTCCGTGGCAACGATCCGGTGCGCGAAGCCATTCACGCAGTGTTCCTCTACTACGCTATTCGCAATGGCATGGATATGGGGATCGTCAATGCCGGGCAGCTGGCGATTTACGACGACCTGCCCGCTGAACTGCGCGACGCGGTGGAAGATGTGATTCTTAATCGTCGCGATGATGGCACTGAGCGTTTACTGGAGCTTGCCGAGAAATATCGCGGCAGCAAAACCGACGACACCGCTAACGCCCAGCAGGCGGAGTGGCGCTCGTGGGAAGTGAATAAACGTCTGGAATACTCGCTGGTCAAAGGCATTACCGAGTTTATCGAGCAGGATACCGAAGAAGCCCGCCAGCAGGCTACGCGCCCGATTGAAGTGATTGAAGGCCCGTTGATGGACGGCATGAACGTGGTCGGCGATCTGTTTGGCGAAGGGAAAATGTTCCTGCCACAGGTGGTCAAATCGGCGCGCGTCATGAAACAGGCGGTGGCGTATCTCGAACCGTTTATTGAAGCCAGCAAAGAGCAGGGCAAAACCAACGGCAAGATGGTGATCGCCACCGTGAAGGGCGACGTCCACGACATCGGTAAAAATATCGTTGGTGTGGTGCTGCAATGTAACAACTACGAAATTGTCGATCTCGGCGTTATGGTGCCTGCGGAAAAAATTCTCCGTACCGCTAAAGAAGTGAATGCTGATCTGATTGGACTTTCGGGGCTTATCACGCCGTCGCTGGACGAGATGGTTAACGTGGCGAAAGAGATGGAGCGTCAGGGCTTCACCATCCCGCTATTGATTGGCGGCGCGACGACCTCAAAAGCGCACACGGCGGTGAAAATTGAGCAGAACTACAGCGGCCCGACGGTGTATGTACAGAACGCATCGCGCACCGTTGGTGTGGTGGCGGCGCTGCTTTCCGATACTCAGCGTGATGATTTTGTCGCTCGTACCCGCAAGGAGTACGAAACCGTACGTATTCAGCACGGGCGTAAGAAACCGCGCACACCACCGGTCACGCTGGAAGCGGCGCGCGATAACGATTTCGCTTTTGACTGGCAGGCTTACACGCCGCCGGTGGCGCACCGTCTCGGCGTGCAGGAAGTTGAAGCCAGCATCGAAACTCTGCGTAATTACATCGACTGGACACCGTTCTTTATGACCTGGTCGCTGGCCGGGAAGTATCCGCGCATTCTGGAAGATGAAGTGGTGGGCGTTGAGGCGCAGCGGCTGTTTAAAGACGCCAACGACATGCTGGATAAATTAAGCGCCGAGAAAACGCTGAATCCGCGTGGCGTGGTGGGCCTGTTCCCGGCAAACCGTGTGGGCGATGACATTGAAATCTACCGTGACGAAACGCGCACCCATGTGATCAACGTCAGCCACCATCTGCGTCAACAGACCGAAAAAACGGGATTCGCTAACTACTGTCTCGCTGACTTCGTTGCGCCGAAGCTTTCTGGTAAAGCAGATTACATCGGCGCATTTGCCGTGACTGGCGGGCTGGAAGAGGACGCACTGGCTGATGCCTTTGAAGCGCAGCACGATGATTACAACAAAATCATGGTGAAAGCGCTTGCCGACCGTTTAGCCGAAGCCTTTGCGGAGTATCTCCATGAGCGTGTGCGTAAAGTCTACTGGGGCTATGCGCCGAACGAGAACCTCAGCAACGAAGAACTGATCCGCGAAAACTACCAGGGCATCCGTCCGGCACCGGGCTACCCGGCCTGCCCGGAACATACGGAAAAAGCCACCATCTGGGAGCTGCTGGAAGTGGAAAAACATACCGGCATGAAACTCACAGAATCTTTCGCCATGTGGCCCGGTGCATCGGTTTCGGGTTGGTATTTCAGCCACCCGGACAGCAAGTACTACGCGGTGGCGCAAATTCAGCGCGATCAGGTTGAAGACTATGCCCGCCGTAAAGGTATGAGCGTCTCCGATGTTGAGCGCTGGCTGGCACCGAATCTGGGGTATGACGCGGACTGATTCACAAATCTGTCACTTTTCCTTACAACAAACAGGGCGCTCAATGAGTGCCCTGTCTCTTTATTAATATGAAACACTTATACTGGAAACAGGCTGGAATAATCTTAGCCGGAAAAACGAATGTCAAAAGGCACAGTAAAGATGCCAGTCAGCGTGTTTCCGGTCCTTTGGTCATTCAATTGCTTCAGGAACATATAACGATAAGGAGAACCTGAACTCGTGTTAACGCTGCTTCACCTGCTTTCTGCCGTCGCCCTGCTGGTCTGGGGGACTCATATTGTTCGAACCGGCGTAATGCGCGTCTTCGGCGCGCGTTTGCGTACTGTCCTTAGCCGGAGCGTCGAAAAAAAGCCGCTCGCCTTTTGCGCGGGGATCGGCGTTACCGCACTGGTGCAGAGCAGTAATGCCACCACCATGCTGGTGACCTCGTTTGTCGCTCAGGATCTGGTAGCCCTCGCACCGGCTCTGGTCATTGTGCTGGGGGCAGATGTCGGGACGGCGCTAATGGCGCGTATTCTCACCTTCGACTTATCCTGGCTGTCACCGTTACTTATTTTTATCGGCGTGATTTTTTTCCTCGGACGCAAACAGTCACGCGCCGGGCAACTGGGCCGCGTCGGTATTGGTCTTGGGCTGATTTTACTGGCGCTGGAGTTGATTGTGCAGGCCGTAACGCCGATCACCCAGGCAAACGGCGTTCAGGTGATCTTTGCCTCGCTGACCGGCGATATTCTGCTGGATGCGCTGATTGGCGCGATGTTCGCCATTATCAGCTACTCCAGCCTTGCTGCTGTACTGCTGACTGCGACTCTGACCGCCGCAGGCATTATCTCCTTCCCCGTGGCGCTCTGTCTGGTGATTGGTGCTAACCTCGGTTCCGGCCTGCTGGCGATGCTCAACAACAGTGCCGCCAATGCCGCAGCCCGCCGTGTCGCGCTGGGTAGTCTGCTGTTTAAGCTGGTGGGTAGCCTGATTATCCTGCCGTTTGTCCATTTGCTGGCAGAGACAATGGGGAAGCTGTCATTGCCAAAAGCGGAACTGGTGATCTATTTCCACGTCTTCTACAACCTTGTACGTTGCCTGGTCATGCTGCCATTTGTTGACCCGATGGCACGGTTTTGCAAAACGATTATTCGCGATGAACCGGAACTGGATACCCAGCTACGGCCTAAACATCTGGATGTCAGCGCGCTGGATACGCCCACGCTTGCTCTGGCGAACGCCGCGCGCGAAACCCTGCGCATTGGCGACGCCATGGAACAGATGATGGAAGGGCTGAATAAAGTGATGCACGGCGAGCCACGGCAGGAGAAAGAGCTGCGTAAGCTGGCAGATGATATCAACGTTCTCTATACCGCCATTAAGCTGTATCTGGCGCGGATGCCAAAAGAGGAACTGGCAGAAGAAGAGTCGCGTCGCTGGGCGGAGATTATTGAAATGTCGCTCAACCTTGAACAGGCTTCCGATATCGTCGAGCGCATGGGCAGCGAAATTGCCGATAAATCGCTGGCAGCACGGCGGGCATTTTCGCTTGATGGGTTGAAGGAACTGGATGCGCTCTATGAGCAATTGCTCAGTAATTTAAAGCTGGCAATGTCGGTGTTCTTCTCTGGCGATGTCACCAGCGCTCGTCGTTTGCGTCGCAGCAAACATCGTTTTCGCATTCTTAATCGCCGCTATTCCCACGCCCACGTCGATCGCCTGCATCAGCAAAACGTGCAGAGCATTGAAACCAGTTCGCTACATTTAGGCTTACTGGGAGATATGCAGCGCCTGAACTCGCTGTTTTGTTCGGTGGCTTACAGTGTGCTGGAACAGCCGGATGAAGATGAAGGACGGGACGAGTATTAATATTGTGAATCCTGTAGGCCTGATAAGACGCGTCAAGCATCGCATCAGGCACTATGAACAAGATGCCGGATCATGCATCCGGCAATTTACTTAAAAACGGTGACCAGCTTCTAGCGGCACCGCTTCTTCACCAGCCTTAAACACATAAGTGGTGTTCGGGCCACCCAGCGTAGCGTGACCTTTACTCACTGTGATCCAGTTACCTTCCGGTAGACCAATAATCGTCAGTTCTGGCGCGACGACCAGCAGTTCGCGAATACGCTGCTCACGGGTTTCACCTTTATGGCCTTCCGGCAGCGCGTTGGTGAAGTGCGGGTTGATTTGCAGCGGGAACAGATTTAGCGCATCGAAACCTTGCGGATCGACAATCGGCATATCGTTGGTGGTACGAATGGTTGGGCAAGCAAGGTTAGCGCCTGCGCTCCAGCCAATATACAGCGCACCACGTTTAACCACGTCAGTAATTGGTGCCAGCAGCCCGCGCTCGCGGCACTGTTTCAGCAACTGGAAAGTATTCCCGCCCCCGACAATCACGATCTCAGCATTTTCAATCGCGGCAACGGGATCGACAACGCTATGAATACCGGTTACAGATACACCCAGCGGAGCGAGAACCGCAGCCGTTTTCGCTGTGTAATCATCCCAGGTCTGCGTTACGCCAGCGAAAGGAATAAATACCGCTGAACGGCGACCCTGCAACTGTTCAGCAATCAGCGGCAGCGCATGTTCCAGCCAGGCTTTACCCGGCAGCGTCGAGTTACTCAATAAAAGCAGTTCCATTACTTCTCCAGTTAGTAAGAAATCACGGGAGGCATGCTACCACTGCGAATTTAACCACTTACTGACATGGCTCACGATGTCACGTATTGCACCGGGCGCTGAGACTGATGACAAACACAGCATTGCCTGATGCGCTACGCTTACCAGGCCTACCAGATAACTGCAATATATTGAATTTTCGAGATTATGTAGGCCGAATAAGGCTTTATTCCGCATCCGGCATAAACAATGTGTACTTTGCCACCAATTTGAGCGCCCCTTAAGGCGCTGATGTTTTTTTATCCTTCTCGTGCACATTGGGCCGCTTCAGCAATCAGCCGCACATCAGGTCGCGAAGTTGCCGCGGCGACCAGCCAGCGACATGCAGAGTTAAGTAGCGCGATTAATCATGGGAAATTGCCTCTGCATGAGTGAGCAGATATTGCTCCGCCTCACCGGACCAGATCCCCTGATGACGCGCCAGAATCGCCGCCAGTGCTTGATCCTGAATCTGCGTGAGTGACGTCAGCGGCAGGTATTTCCCGGTATACACCAGCTTTTTGCCGCCGCCGACGGCAGGCAATTCAAGCGTGGTTTCGCCCGCGGCATTCAGCCCAAGAATATGTGTTACCACTTTTGCGGCCTGCACTTTTTTCTCTTCAATCAGTTTGACCGCCGCGCGCATGTCGTCGGTATTGCCGCCTGACGTGCCCACGTAGTGGGTAAATGCATAATGCACATCGTAGAAATTAATTGGCGCGCTGAAATGTTTATCCTGCGGTCCGGCGAAGAAATTCAGGCAACCATCTGTCGCCAGCAAGGAAGAGGCGAGAGTCACCAGTCCTTCATTAGGCACAAAGACGAAAATATCATCGAAGCCGTGACCGCCACTCAGCGCCATTAGCGTATCAAATGCTGCATCGGCGGCATTGAGATAATGAATCAGTGTTTGCGGTTCTGATGGATAGTGCTTGCGCGCATAACTCAATTTATCGTTGTCGGTATCGGTAATGACGAGCAGCGACGGGTTAACGGGTCCATGTAGCGCATAATCAATCGCCAACAGTCCCATTGGTCCGGTGCCGCCGAGGATCAGCATGCGCCCTTGCGGGCGAATCCCCATCGTGTGGTTATAACTACCTTCCTGAAGATGATAGTTGGCGTTGAACGCGCCAATCACGCAGGAAAGCGGTTCAACCAGTGAGCCTTCAAAATAGGTTTCGCCGTCGTATGCCAGCAGGCAATCTTGTTCCATGACCTCGTTGGGAATAACCACATGCGTGGCTTCGCCGCCCACCCACGGGAAGGAGTAGCCGGGGCAGTCCGGGCGGTCGGGGAGTTGCAGGTTGGCCTGAATCACATAACGCTGACCCGGCTGGAATTTGTGCTGCCACTTTTTACCCACGGCCAGAATATCGCCGCAAAACTCGTGGCCGATGATGATGGGGTTGGTCGCCACATCGTCGGGTACTTTTTTATGGTTTTCACCCAGATTGGCCTCTTTCCAGGAAGAGAGGCACAGGCTGTCAGTGACCACCGTCGCGAGGATTTCATCCTCCTGCATTTCAGGAAGGTCAAAGGTTTCCAGGCGTAAATCACGTTTACCATAAAGACGCAGAGCTGTTGTTTTCATAAACCACCTCATGTTGAGCGATGGCCCCGGCAGTCGTGCCGGGGCGAAGAATCAGGACAGGAAGCCCAGCGCATTACCGATAATCCCTAAGCCAAACAGGGCGAAAATCAGCCATACCGGGTTAATTTTTTTGTTGAGCAGACGAACCATAAGCAGCGTCAGACCGAGCGCCAGCAAACCAGGGCAAAGTTGGTCGAGAATGTTCTGCACGGTCATGGTGACGGTGGAGCCATCGGCGGCATGCGTTTGTGAAACCACCAACGGTACGTTGATTGACGTCCATTTGGTGACCAGCACGCCCATCACAAACAGTCCGAGAATCGACGCGCCTTCGGTGAGTTTTTGCAGCACATTCCCGCCCATATCGCTGACGATATTCACCCCTTTGCGAAAGCCGAGCTGTAGGCCATACCACTTCATCGCCAGACGCACCGCATTGAAAATAAAGAAAAACAAAAGCGGGCCGAGGATGTTGCCAGAAAGTGCCAGAGATGCGCCGAGCGCAGCGGTAATCGGGCGCAGCGTTCCCCAAACCAGTGGATCGCCAACCCCTGCCAATGGTCCCATCAGACCGACTTTGATGCCGTTAATGGTACCGTCATCAATTTCCGCGCCGTTGGCCCGCGCCTCTTCCATGGCGGCAGTGACGCCGATGACCGGGCCACATACGGCTGGCGTGGTATTGAAGAACACCTGGTGTCGCCTGAGCGCCGCAACCTGATCCTCTTTTAATGGGTAAAGTCGCTTGATGGCGGGGATCATGTCGTAGCAAAAGCCCAGCCCGTGAATACGTTCAAAGTTAAAGGACGCCTGTTGCAGGTTGGAGCGCAGAAACATGCTCACCAGATCGCTGCGTGTAATTTTTCTCTGTTCCATGATGGCTCCGTTAATCGTCAAGTTGGTCAAGGGCGGTGGAGGTGGTGGCCTGGGGTTGAGGTTCAGCTTTACGCCACTGTGGATTTAGCTGGATGTAGACCAGGGCCATGATCACGCCGACGCCACCGAACGCCAGCAGACTGAGATCGAGGTAGCCACCTGCGAGGAAACCGAGGAAAAAGAAAGGCATCAAATATTTCACGCCCATCATACGTAGCACCATGGCGTAACCGACCACCACGATAAAACCGCCAGCAATTTGCAGACCGCGCGTCACGAATTCCGGTATCGCGCTCAGCATATTGCTCACCATATCGGCGCTGACGAACAGTGAGACAATCAGTGCCGGAATAGCAACGCGCAGCGCCTGCACGCCAAGCGCGGAGACATGCAGAATATCGAGAGTGCGAAACCGTGCTTCTTCCGCTGCTTTATCCGCCGCGTGCTGGAACACTACGGTGATGGTACGGGCAAACACAGTCAGCACCTGGCCTGCCGCAGCCACAGGCAACGCGATGGCGATTCCGGTGGCGATGCTTTGCTGACCAACGATAACCAGAATGGCGGAGATTATGCTGGCGAGTGCAGAATCCGGAGATTGCGCCGCGCCGACGTTCATCCAGCCGAGAGCTATCAATTCCAGCGTACCACCGAGTATTATTCCGGTTTTTAAATCACCGAGAATTAAACCAATCACCGTACAGGCAATTAACGGGCGATGAGTCTGAAATTCATCCAGCACGCTGCCCATTCCGGCAATACAGGAAAAAAGAAATATAGCAATGATTTGTAGGGTACTTATTTCCATGATTTTTCACCTTTTAAGTGTCGTCATCCCTGCCTGTTAAAGCATATGTACACAGGCGCTATTATTTAATTTGCGATTAACTGTTCGTTTATTTTGTCGATAATATTGATTGAGGGATCTGACGCTACGACGCGTAAATCCAGTATGACGCCAAGATTATTTAACTCATGAAATGCGTTAATATCATCATCATCTAATGAAACCGCTTTGGTTAACTGTTTTTTACCGGGCCGCCAGGCCATGCCGCCAATATTCAGGGTGTCTATTTTTACCCCCTGGCGAACCATCGCTAAGGCATCCTGTGGGCGAGTGAAAAGATAAAAAACGGTTTCGTCCTGATATTGCGGGTTGTGATAAACAGCGACGGCTTTTTCAATATTGACCACGTTAACCTTCATTCCCGGTGGCGCAGCCTGACGCAATAATGTCCGGCGAACTTCATCGTTATAAACTTCGTCATTGCAGATAATAATGCGCTGGGCGTTAGCCACTTTCGACCAGACGGTAGTGACCTGACCGTGGATCAGGCGGTCATCAATGCGGGCGAGCGTAATGTTCATCAGAAATCCTCCTCTGCCGTTGCCAGTTGTTTCCAGACAACGCAGGTTTGCTTTGCGATTTGCGTCAGGTGTTCACACAGTTCATCAACATTCATGCTGTCCTGGTTATCAACCAGTTCGAGCGCCAGCGGCAGAGAAAGGCCGCTGATTACCCGCAGACGAGGATTGCGCATCGCAAGCATCGCTGCCGCATTCCACGGGCTGCCGCACTGTAAATCCACGGCAATCAGCCACTCATCTTGATTGTGAATGCTTACTAACTTTTCCAGCTTTGCTACGATGTCTCCGGCGTTCTCGCCGGGCACAAATTCAACGGCTTCAACATTGGCGTTGCCGTAAACCATCTGAACCGATTCCAGCATGGCGCAAGCTAATTTGCCGTGGGCACAAAAAATGGCGTTGACCATAAAGCCTCCTTAGCCGCGCGTTTTGCCGCCCGCAATGTTAGTGGTTACTCCGGTGATGTAGCTGGCGCGTTTAGACAACAGATAACAAACAAAATCAGCGACTTCTGCTAATCTTCCGGCGCGCCCAATAGGAATGGCGTTTTTGGTATAGCCTTCACGCAGCTGCTCGACGGTGATATTGCGCGTCCACGCCAGCGCCTCTTCATATTCCGGCGTGCGTAGCCCGGTTTTTTCCAGAATCCCGGGCGCGATACCGACCACACGGATACCGTGTTTACCCAGCTCTTTCGACCAGGAGCGCGTGAAGCTATTAAGCGCGGCTTTGGTAGCGGCGTAACAGCTTTGGCCTTCTGAGCCTTCCAGTCCACTTTCTGAGGAAACATTCACAATCACGCCATCATGTTGTTTGACCATCTGTCGCGCCACCGCCTGCGACATCAGAAAAACGCCTTTCTGGTTGATATTGACCATTTTTTCGAATGCAGCTTCGTTGAGTTCATACTGCCCGGCAGGCGCTTTCTCATCGACCAGCAGACGCGGGAAATTGACCCCGGCGTTATTGACCAGACCGTCGATGCGACCAAAACGCTGGATAATTTCCGCTACCGTATGATTTACCTCTTTAGCGCTGGAAATATCGGTCGGCCAAAACTGATAGCCTTTATGACCTTCATATTGACCATCGCCACCGTGAATATCTACCATCTGTACGTTTGCGCCTTGTGCTAATAATTCCTCTACAATCGCCAGACCAATACCGGATGCGCCGCCGGTGACGATAATGATTTTATCCTGCAAATTTAACCACGTTTGCATAACAGACTCCTGATTTTAGATAATAGGGACCCGCCGTAATTTTTATTACGGTAAACATCGGGAAGATTTTTATTTCAGTAATAGTTCAGCTGTGCTGCTATTCGTTACCAGACAATTAATATATTTTCCACGCAGTGCACCAATAATTCCGCTGTATTTTTCTTCACTCATGGCAATGCCAATGGAATATCGCGCCTGCTTTAATTTATTCATTTCGATAGAGAGCGTTTTTTCGCTCATATTCGTTTCAACCATTGCGCCGTGAATATCAAAAAAGCGCGAGCAAATATCGCCAGCAACCTGGCGGGCATTCAGGTCGTCACTCTCTTCACCACCATAAAACGCATGCCAGTTAGCGCCGTCGCGAATGGCCGGTGAGCCAATTCCCACCAGGGCGACATCCAGATTATCCCAGTAGGCAGAGATGGTTTTAAAGTGCTGAGACTGCATGATCCCATTACGAATTAATGGGTTATCCAGCAGAGCCGGAAAATCCGCGAGATGCGATTCCCCTTTCAGCTTCGCTGCCGCGCTGTAGGTTAATGTGTTTACATGATAGCGGCTTTCGAGTTTACCGGACGGTCCGCCAATAATTGGTACGCAGATTAACTGCCGCGATTGCCCCGCCTGCGGCAAGTTTTCAACCAGTGCGCTCACCGCGCGACCCCAGGAAAAACCGACAATATCGCCAGGCTCCAGCAAGCGATCCAGCAGTTGCGCGCCGTGTAACCCCATCATCGCCAGTTGAGTCTCTTCATCCTCATCATTTCCCGACACCACCACAACGTCTTTCAGGCCAAACTTTTGCTTCAGTTGCTGCTCCAGCCAGAGATTTTCGTTGTAGTCATAGTTGATGGCGATGGTGACAATTCCCTGATCGCGGCCTCGTTTAAGCAAGCGGCTGATGGTGGTGCGGTAAATACGCAGTTCGCGCGCGATTTGCGCCTGCGTCATATCCTGTTCGTAATAGAGTTGGGCAATCTTCACAATCAAACGGATATCGTCACTGTTTTCCATTGCCGCCTCCTGGTTCTGCACATTTGTGCAAATACGCTTTCTCACCGCTTGATCTGATATAACCCCATCATGAGGGCCTTTCAAAGCGATTTTTCACTCTTTGCATGGGGAGAAATAGCGCTTTCTCTTGCACATTTGTTTCTCTGCGTAGTAGTCATCAGCACAGGTGTGCAGCGATTCGTAATATGTTGATTATCCTTATTTTGCCAGGCAAATTTGCATCGTACTTCCGGAGACACTTTTGTGATAAAAGGCGTGGCAGATCACATTTAATTTCGACGTTGCCGCATAACCCTGTTTTTCCCCGCTAAGAGGTACGGTATATTCCGCGTTTTACAGGAGAATTTATGCTGCCCGACTCATCAGTCCGTTTAAATAAATACATCAGCGAAAGCGGAATTTGCTCACGCCGCGAAGCGGATCGCTATATCGAGCAAGGCAATGTGTTCCTTAATGGCAAGCGAGCCACCATAGGCGATCAGGTGAAACCCGGCGACATTGTGAAAGTAAACGGTCAGTTGATTGAGCCTCGGGAAGCCGAAGATTTGGTACTTATCGCCCTGAACAAGCCCGTCGGTATTGTCAGCACCACCGAAGATGGCGAGCGCGATAACATTGTCGATTTCGTTAACCACAGCAAACGCGTGTTCCCGATTGGCCGCCTGGATAAAGACTCCCAGGGGCTGATTTTCCTCACCAATCACGGCGATCTGGTGAATAAGATCCTCCGTGCGGGTAACGATCATGAGAAAGAGTATCTGGTGACGGTCGATAAACCGATTACCGATGAATTTATTCGTGGTATGGGGGCGGGGGTGCCGATCCTCGGGACGGTGACGAAAAAGTGCAAAGTCAAAAAAGAAGCGCCGTTTGTCTTCCGCATTACCCTGGTGCAGGGGCTGAACCGTCAGATCCGGCGCATGTGCGAGCATTTCGGCTATGAAGTGAAAAAGCTGGAACGTACGCGCATTATGAACGTCAGTTTAAGCGGCATTCCGCTGGGTGAGTGGCGCGATTTAACTGACGATGAGTTAATCGACCTGTTTAAACTCATTGAAAATTCCTCTTCCGAGGTAAAACCTAAAGCGAAGGCTAAACCGAAAACAGCGGGCATCAAACGTCCAGTCGTTAAGATGGAAAAAACGGCGGAAAAAGGCGGTCGCCCGGCGTCCAACGGTAAGCGTTTTACCTCGCCGGGGCGTAAAAAGAAGGGACGCTAATCAGCGCCTGCCGCGCGTCGACGTATTTGCTGACCAGCTAAATGACGCTTCAGGATCCGGTTTATAAGCCTGCTTTTTCTTCAACTGGCGGGCTTTTTTCGCTTCAGCCTCACGCTCGACCATTAATTTATCGATGTACTCTTTCTTAATGCTGTTGGTTTCGGAGTTGGTCAGTACGCGACCATGCGCAATCCGCGCCCGATCCAGCAGTGTTTTAAGTTCACGCTGCTCGCGTTCAGTCATCTCTTTTTGGGTAATACGGGGGAGTGCCATGATGGTGCCCTCAGTGAGCCAGAGAGTTCAGTGTACGGGAATTCGTTTGCGAGCTGAACTGATAATATTCCTTTGTTCTCTTCTTAAATATTTATCTTTCTTGATAATTGACGATAAATACAGATACAAATTTAGCGAAAAGTTTTCCCTCTACAAACAAAAATAATTTATTAAATCTTTATTTTTCATTTGGTTAATAATTTTTTCTCAATTCTGGCACGCTTCTCGCAATATCTCGTACGCGTTGAAACTGAATTACAAAGGGGGTCAAACCCCGTCGGCACACCAGGAACGGCCAGGCTGTTTTCCGGGCGTGTTCCGTCAGCCTTTGACGCCAATTATGGGTTCGATTCCCACATTCATTCCTGAAATGAATACTGGTTTTAACTTATTAAATAAAAAGTGAGGGATTGCGCAGTCAGCGATCCCCGATAACGTCGCCGATAAAGATGCCGGGTAACAGGCAAAAGGGAATTCCCCTGTCGCTTCGTGTCTGCTTCCGCGACGGCTGTTAAGCAAGGAATAGATAATGATTAAAAAAATAAGCGTAAGAAAAGATCAGCTGGCATTACTCTCCAGAAACGGCGATTACTACAAAGTGCTACATGCAGGCGAGCATCTTTTACCCTGGTTAAATACGCCAGAAGTCTTGCTGATTACGCTCGATGGCAGCGAAGTTCCCGACGTGCTGGCGGATTATTTGCGCCGCTTTCAGCCTGATTGGGTGGAGAAATATTGCCTGGTGGCAGACTTGTCGGAGATTGAAGCCGGGGCGTTGTATATGGACGGTATTTTGCAGGAGATCCTGCCGCCATCAACGCGCCGTTTGTACTGGCGTGTAGAGGATGATTTGACACTGGTGCGGATGAATACGCAGCAAGTCCAGGTACAAACGGAGGTGATGAATGCGGTATTGCAACCACGGCGCAAAGGGGCAGTTAAAGGCCGCGATGCAATACTAACGGTGCAGGTTCCGGCCTGGCATGTAGGCGTGCTGAAAATCGATGGTGAAACGCAGGCGCTGTTACCGCCGGGGCTGACCGCATACTGGAAAATTAACCATCTGGTTGACGCTGAAGTGGTTGACACCCGCTTGCAGGTACTGGAAGTCAGCGGGCAAGAAATCTTAACGAAAGATAAGGTCAATCTGCGGATTAACCTCGCCGCTAACTGGCGCTACAGCGACGTGTTATTGGCATTTAGCCAGTTAACGAAGCCGATTGATCATTTGTATCGGGAATTACAATTTGCCCTGCGTGAAGCGGTAGGTACGCGTACGTTGGATGAATTGCTGGAAGATAAACAGGTCATTGATGACGTTGTCAGCGAACAGGTGAAATCGCGCATGTTGCCATTTGGTATGGAGATTGCCTCGTTAGGGTTGAAAGATATCGTCCTGCCTGGCGATATGAAAAATATCCTTGCGCAGCTGGTTGAGGCGGAGAAATCCGCGCAGGCCAATGTGATTCGCCGACGTGAAGAAACGGCAGCGACGCGTTCGTTACTCAATACCGCTAAAGTCATGGAAAACAACCCGGTAGCGTTACGCTTAAAAGAACTGGAAACGCTGGAGAGAGTGGCTGAACGGATCGATAACATCTCTGTATTTGGCGGTCTGGATCAGGTTCTGCATGGGTTGGTTAATATCAAAGGGTGAGTAACATGCCATTAAATGGAGTCAGTGCTGCGATGCGAGAAAGGGTATCGCAGCAGTTAAAAGAAATTGAACGGCGGTATGATGTGAAAGTACTGTACGCCTGTGAATCAGGGAGCCGCGGCTGGGGATTTGCCTCGCCCGACAGCGACTACGATGTACGGTTTTTGTATGTTCACCCGCTGGAATGGTATCTGCGAGTAGAGTCACCGCGCGATGTTATTGAGCTGCCCATCGACGACGAGTTAGATGTTTCCGGTTGGGAGTGGCGTAAGGCGCTGGGATTATTGAAAGGCGCGAACCCGACGCTGATAGAATGGCTGGATTCTCCGGTGGTTTATCAACAAGATGAAGAAACGATAACGGCGTTTAAGGCAATGGTCCCAATGTGGTTTTCTCCGCTGCGTGCGCGCTGGCATTACTATTCGATGGCGCAGAAAAACTTCCCCGGATATTTGCAGGGCGACGAAGTTCGACTGAAAAAATACTTTTACGTGCTGCGTCCGCTGCTGGCCGTGCGCTGGGTCGAAGCGGGTAAAGGCGTACCGCCAATGCGCTTTGCTGAGTTACTGGCGGGAAGCGAACTTGATGCGCCGTTACGTGCAGAAATAGACGAATTACTGGAACGTAAACAGCGCGCAGGAGAAGCGGAATATGGTCCGCGCCGTCCATTGTTACATGCGTTTATTCGTGCGGAACTGGCGCGTGGGGAAATTCCACCGCTGTTACCGGATAGCAGAGAAGGGGACGTTAAGGAACTGGATAGCTTAATGTACCAGACGGTAATGCGCCGGGCATAAAGCCCGGCGTTATTTCACGCCATCAGCTCTTATTATTATTGTGTATTCCCGCTGATTTCATTCTGTATAAGCGTTGCAATATCGTCATTCGTTGCCGCTTGTGAACTAAATATCATCTTCTCACGCGAATACACCGCAAACTTATCTGCCAGGTTTGAAGCAAACACCTTGCGGGCATTTTCTGCCAGCAAACCGGTGACGATATCATGGTGGTTTTTATCCACTTTTCGGGCAATATTTCCCGCCTCTTTGTCCTTATTATACCGTTCATTGGTGCTTTCCCAGCTTAATGCCGCTGAGGTTGTTTTTATCATGACTTCTGTTTGGTAGCCTGCATCTTTGAGTTTTTTTAATGTTTGTAACGGCGTAGCGGCATTACGAAATGTTCCTTCGACAACAATGTTGAGTTTACTGACTATCGCTCTCTCAATTGCACGTTCGACCGTTTCGCCGGAAAATTTCGCTGTATGGGTAACAAAATCATCCCCATAATTTTGGTAGATATGATTAAAATCAGGGTGTAGAAATCGAAAATCATCACCGTTAATAATCATTATATTATCTTTTGTCTCTCTTTTGGCTAATTCAATCAGAGATGATTTACCTGCTCCGGGTTGCCCACCTAAAACAAAACCAATGGGATGCTGTTGCGGTGTGACTTCATGATTTGTCAGACGCTGCCAAATAGAATCAAAAGATGCTTTATTTTCTGAATGCGTAGTATTGTTGAATTCATGCTGATATTGAGTTCTTACCTGCTGAAGGAGAATCTTACCTTGTGTAAAATCAACAAGTTCAGCGGGGGTAGAATAAAGATAATCGCGATAGCTGACTAATCGCTTGAGAGCATCGCCTGAATCCTGATGCGACGAAACTGAGCAATTATCAATGATATTTGATAAAAACGCGATGCACTGACTGGCTCCGTTTAAAAGTGCATCTTTTTCCATTAAAGTAGCCATTAACACTCCTGTTAAATGATATTTTTCGGTGATTATAATACTGTTCTACAGGAGTGATTTTGCTTTTCAGATATTATTTAATCTATGTTTTCAGTGAGGATGGCGTATAACAATCGGTGAGCGTTATACGCCAGTAGGGAAATATTACTCAAACAAATTAAAATGCAGCTTCTGCACCACCTGCTCGGCATCTTCGCCGGGCACCAGGAAGCACAGGTTATGGCTGGATGCGCCGTAACAAATCATGCGAATGTTGAACGGTTCCAGTACGCCGAATACCTCTTTGCCAACGCCGCAGGCTTTTGACAGGTCATTGCCAATCAACGCGACCAGCGCCAGACCTTCTTCCACCTCCACCCGGCACAGTGCGGAAAGCTCCATCAGCAGAGATTGCGTCAGCAACGTATCGCCAGTGGAGGTTGAACCGGTGGTATCAAGGGTTAATGCCACGCTCACTTCTGACGTGGTGATTAAGTCTACCGAAATATTATGCCGCGCGAGGATGCCGAAAACTTCCGCGAGGAAACCGCGAGAATGCAGCATATTCAGGCTGTGCAAAGTGAGCAGAGTCTGATTGCGACGAAGCGCCAGCGCGCGGAACAGCGGCGGATTTTCAGTTTTATTGCACACCAGCGTACCACCTGCGCGTGGGTCTTTGCTGGAGCCGACAAAGACCGGGATATCGCTGCGTACTGCGGGTAGCAACGTTGCCGGATGCAGTACTTTTGCACCAAAAGTTGCCATCTCTGCCGCTTCGGCAAACGCGATTTCATCAATGCGTTTTGCTGCGGAAACCACGCGTGGATCGGTGGTGTAGATGCCCGGGACGTCGGTCCAGATATCAACACGAGATGCGTGTAAAGCCTCCGCCAGCAAGGCTGCCGTATAATCGCTGCCTCCACGGCCAAGCGTTGTTGTACGACCTTTATTTTCGCTACCGATAAATCCCTGGGTGATCACTAAGCCTTCATTGAGGCGTGGGAGCAGCTGCACCGCGGCCAGTTCCGCCAGCGCGGCTACATCTGGCTCTGCACGACCAAATCGGTCGTTGGTACGCATCACTTTACGTACATCAAACCACTGTGCCTGAACATCGCGTTCGCGCAGGATTTCGACAAACAGCAGGGTCGACATCAGCTCACCGTGGCTGACCAGTTCATCTGTCAGCGCCGGAGACGTTGCCAGCGCCGCCGCTTCTGCCAGAACAGTAATGTTCTCTAGTAGACGTTCAATCTCTTCACGGATAACGTTCGGGTAACGCAGACGTTCCAGAATGGCAAACTGGATATTGCGGATAGCGTCGAGTTTTTCGAATCGCTCGCCAGGTTCCAGTCCTTCAGCTAAAGCGACCAGCAGATTAGTGATACCAGCAGAAGCCGAGAGGACAACTAAACGCACGTTGGCATCAGAAAGCACAATATCAGCGCTGCGGTTCATGGCGTCAAAATCAGCTACGCTGGTACCGCCAAATTTGGAGACAACAATTTCAGACATAACTACCTCGTGTCAGGGGATCCATTTTCAGCCTTGGCACAAGGGAAGAGCGGAAGACGGGTGGGCGCAGAGCGATACTTCGCTACTATTTTCACCCAGAAGTGCTCCACCACTTGCGAAACGCCCGACTGCGAACGCTTCTGGTGACAACCCAGGGGATTCAGCCCCTGTAGCCGATGATGAACGTGGCCAGCCGTTCAATCACCTCGGCGATGCACCCCCTCAGGTGTTATCACAGGACTGGCTCCTCCAACACCGTACTTGGGCAACGCGCCTCTTCTGGCCTGCGCTAGCGCAGGTAGTACATTTATAAATAAAGGGTGAGCGGGGCGGTTGTCAACGACGGGGTCATGCGGATTTTTCATCCACTCCTGGCGGTCAGTAGTTCAGCTAATAAATGCTTCACTGCGCTAAGGGTTTACACTCAACATTACGCTAACGGCACTAAAACCATCACATTTTTCAGTGACTGGCGCTACAATCTTCCAAAGTCACAATTCTCAAAATCAGAAGAGTATTGCTAATGAAAAACATCAATCCAACGCAGACCGCTGCCTGGCAGGCACTACAGAAACACTTCGATGAAATGAAAGACGTTACGATCGCCGATCTTTTTGCTAAAGACGGCGATCGTTTTTCTAAGTTCTCCGCAACATTCGACGATCAGATGCTGGTGGATTACTCCAAAAACCGCATCACTGAAGAGACGCTGGCGAAATTACAGGATCTGGCGAAAGAGTGCGATCTGGCGGGCGCGATTAAGTCGATGTTCTCTGGCGAGAAGATCAACCGCACTGAAAACCGCGCCGTGCTGCACGTAGCGCTGCGTAACCGTAGCAATACCCCGATTCTGGTTGATGGCAAAGACGTAATGCCGGAAGTCAACGCGGTGCTGGAGAAGATGAAAACCTTCTCGGAAGCGATTATCTCCGGTGAGTGGAAGGGGTATACCGGCAAAGCAATCACTGACGTAGTGAACATCGGGATCGGCGGTTCTGACCTCGGCCCGTACATGGTGACCGAAGCACTGCGTCCGTACAAAAACCACCTGAACATGCACTTTGTTTCTAACGTCGATGGGACTCACATCGCGGAAGTGCTGAAAAAAGTAAACCCGGAAACCACGCTGTTCCTGGTAGCATCTAAAACCTTCACCACTCAGGAAACCATGACCAACGCCCATAGCGCGCGTGACTGGTTCCTGAAAGCGGCAGGTGATGAAAAACACGTTGCGAAACACTTTGCGGCGCTCTCAACCAATACCAAAGCCGTTGGCGAGTTTGGTATTGATACTGCCAACATGTTCGAGTTCTGGGACTGGGTCGGCGGCCGTTACTCTTTGTGGTCAGCGATTGGCCTGTCGATTGTTCTCTCCATCGGCTTTGATAACTTCGTTGAACTGCTTTCTGGCGCACACGCGATGGACAAGCATTTCTCCACCACGCCTGCCGAGAAAAACCTGCCTGTACTGCTGGCGCTGATTGGCATCTGGTACAACAATTTCTTTGGTGCGGAAACTGAGGCGATTCTGCCGTATGACCAGTATATGCACCGTTTCGCGGCGTACTTCCAGCAGGGCAATATGGAGTCCAACGGTAAGTATGTTGACCGTAACGGTAACGTTGTGGATTACCAGACTGGCCCGATTATCTGGGGTGAACCAGGCACTAACGGTCAGCACGCGTTCTACCAGCTGATCCACCAGGGAACCAAAATGGTACCGTGCGATTTCATCGCTCCGGCTATCACCCATAACCCGCTCTCTGATCACCACCAGAAACTGCTGTCTAACTTCTTTGCTCAGACTGAAGCGCTGGCGTTTGGTAAATCCCGCGAAGTGGTTGAGCAGGAATATCGCGATCAGGGTAAAGATCCGGCAACGCTTGACTACGTGGTGCCGTTCAAAGTGTTCGAAGGTAACCGCCCGACCAACTCCATCCTGCTGCGTGAAATCACTCCGTTCAGCCTGGGGGCGTTGATTGCGCTGTATGAGCACAAAATCTTTACTCAGGGCGTGATCCTGAACATCTTCACCTTCGACCAGTGGGGCGTGGAGCTGGGTAAACAACTGGCAAACCGTATTCTGCCAGAGCTGAAAGATGATAAAGAAATCAGCAGCCACGATAGCTCGACCAATGGTCTGATTAACCGCTATAAAGCGTGGCGCGATTAATTTAAAAACCTTAATAACAATGCCGACGTTATGTCGGCATTGTTTTATCAGATAAATCCCCTTGTCTGTGATTTAACGGAAATCATACCGTGAGGTTAATCCTAAAATAGATTTTTAATCGTGATTGATTTCGGAAAATACTCAGATTAATTACTTTTACTTTTATTTTAACATTATGATTTTTAATGTTATTTATATATAAGTTGTAGCTTATATTTGATATTCATTCCAATTATCCTAAAACCCCATCTCTAATTCCCCGCGCCGTAATTCGCATGCTTTAGTTGTGTATACTCGATCCCGCCCGAAATGTTTTTGGGTAAATCTCCATTCATTCAATGAAGGGAAATTGTTATGAAAAAAGTTCTGTATGGCATTTTTGCCATATCTGCGCTTGCGGCGACTTCTGCGTGGGCTGCACCTGTACAGGTGGGCGAAGCGGCAGGGTCGGCAGCAACGTCGGTTTCGGCGGGGAGTTCCTCCGCGACCAGCGTCAGCACCGTAAGCTCGGCGGTGGGTGTCGCGCTCGCGGCAACCGGTGGCGGTGATGGTTCTAACACCGGGACCACCACAACCACGACCACCAGTACCCAGTAATAAAGTATGTATCCCCAAAATAATTTGAGTCATTGCATCTGTGGCTTGAAGTATGAAGGGATTTACCATAACCACACTCCGGTGTGGTTATTCTGCCCCTCTGGAGAAGAGTCGTGAAGCGACCTGCACTCATTCTTATCTGCCTGCTATTACAGGCCTGTTCAGCCACGACTAAAGAGCTGGGCAATTCACTGTGGGACAGTCTGTTCGGCACGCCAGGCGTACAGCTGACGGACGATGATATTCAAAATATGCCCTACGCCAGCCAGTACATGCAGCTTAATGGCGGGCCGCAATTGTTTGTGGTGCTGGCCTTCGCTGAAGACGGACAACAAAAATGGGTCACTCAGGATCAAGCCACTCTTGTCACACAACATGGTCGTCTGGTGAAGACTTTGCTTGGCGGCGACAACCTGATTGAAGTGAATAACCTTGCCGCCGACCCGCTGATTAAACCCGCACAAATTGTTGATGGTGCAACATGGACGCGCACGATGGGCTGGACCGAGTACCAGCAGGTACGCTACGCCACCGCACGCTCAGTCTTCAAATGGGATGGCACCGATACCGTCAAGGTCGGCAGCGATGAAACCCCGGTTCGCGTGCTGGACGAAGAAGTCTCCACCGACCAGGCGCGCTGGCATAACCGCTACTGGATCGACAGCGAAGGGCAAATTCGCCAGTCGGAACAGTATCTCGGCGCGGATTATTTCCCGGTGAAAACCACTCTCATCAAGGCGGCAAAACAATGATTAAACAAACTATTGTCGCATTGATTTTGAGTGTGGGGGCGTCATCGGTCTTCGCGGCGGGAACCGTCAAGGTATTCAGCAATGGCAGCAGTGAGGCCAAAACGCTGACGGGCGCAGAGTATTTAATCGATCTGGTAGGCCAGCCGCGGCTGGCGAATAGCTGGTGGCCTGGTGCGGTGATTAGCGAAGAGCTGGCAACGGCGGCAGCATTGCGGCAGCAGCAGGCGTTGCTGACACGGCTGGCAGAACTGGCTGCAGATTCCAGCGCCGACGATGCCGCCGCGATTAACGCCTTACGCCAGCAAATTCAGGCGTTGAAAGTGACGGGCAGGCAAAAAATCAATCTTGATCCTGATATCGTCCGCGTTGCCGAACGCGGTAACCCACCGTTGCAGGGCAACTACACGCTGTGGGTCGGGCCACCACCGTCCACGGTCACGCTGTTCGGGCTTATCAGCCGTCCTGGCAAGCAGCCATTCACTCCAGGTCGCGACGTGGCGAGCTATCTCTCTGACCAGAGCCTGCTCAGCGGTGCGGATCGCAGCTACGCGTGGGTCGTTTACCCGGACGGACGCACACAAAAAGCGCCGGTGGCTTACTGGAACAAGCGTCACGTAGAGCCGATGCCCGGCAGCATTATTTATGTTGGCCTCGCGGACTCCGTCTGGAGTGAGACGCCTGATGCCCTTAACGCCGACATTCTTCAGACTCTGACGCAGCGGATACCCCAATAATGAAAAAAAGACATCTGCTTAGCTTACTGGCGCTGGGCATTAGCACAGCTTGCTACGGCGAAACATATCCTGCGCCCATTGGTCCGTCGCAGTCGGATTTCGGTGGCGTAGGATTATTACAAACGCCCACCGCGCGCATGGCGCGGGAAGGGGAGTTGAGCCTGAACTATCGAGATAACGATCAGTACCGTTATTACTCAGCTTCAGTGCAACTCTTCCCGTGGCTGGAAACAACGCTGCGCTACACCGACGTGCGCACCCGGCAGTACAGCAGCGTCGAAGCGTTCTCTGGCGATCAAACGTATAAAGATAAAGCCTTCGATCTCAAACTGCGTTTGTGGGAAGAGAGTTACTGGCTGCCGCAAGTGGCGGTTGGTGCGCGGGATATCGGCGGTACGGGGCTGTTTGATGCGGAATATCTTGTTGCCAGCAAAGCCTGGGGGCCGTTCGATTTTACGCTCGGCCTGGGCTGGGGATATCTGGGCACCAGCGGTAATGTGAAAAATCCGCTCTGTTCAGCCAGTGATAAATATTGCTATCGCGATAACAGCTACAAACAGGCGGGATCTATCGACGGTAGCCAGATGTTCCACGGTCCTGCCTCACTGTTTGGCGGCGTGGAATACCAGACGCCCTGGCAACCGCTGCGCCTGAAACTGGAGTATGAAGGCAATAATTATCAGCAGGATTTTGCCGGGAAGCTGGAGCAAAAAAGTAAGTTTAACGTCGGTGCGATTTATCGCGTTACCGATTGGGCCGACGTTAACCTTAGCTATGAACGTGGCAACACCTTTATGTTTGGCGTTACGTTGCGCACCAACTTTAACGATCTGCGCCCGTCTTACAACGATAACGCCCGCCCGCAATATCAACCGCAGCCGCAGGATGCCATTTTGCAGCATTCGGTGGTGGCGAATCAGTTAACGCTGTTGAAATACAATGCCGGACTTGCCGATCCACAGATCCAGGCGAAAGGCGATACGCTGTATGTTACCGGCGAGCAGGTGAAATATCGTGATTCGCGCGAAGGGATCATCCGTGCTAATCGGATCGTGATGAACGATCTGCCGGATGGGATCAAAACGATCCGCATTACGGAAAATCGCCTTAACATGCCGCAGGTGACGACGGAAACGGATGTCGCCAGCCTGAAAAATCATCTCGCCGGAGAGCCGTTGGGCCACGAAACGAAGCTGGCGCAAAAACGCGTCGAGCCAGTGGTTCCGAAGTCCACCGAGCAGGGCTGGTATATCGACAAATCGCGCTTTGATTTCCATATCGATCCGGTGCTGAACCAGTCGGTCGGTGGCCCGGAAAACTTTTACATGTATCAGCTGGGCGTGATGGGAACGGCAGATTTGTGGCTGACGGACCATCTGCTGACCACCGGCAGCCTGTTTGCAAATCTTGCCAACAACTACGACAAGTTTAACTACACCAATCCGCCGCAGGACTCGCACTTACCGCGCGTGCGTACCCATGTGCGCGAGTATGTGCAGAACGATGTCTATGTGAATAACCTGCAAGCCAACTACTTCCAGCATCTGGGCAACGGCTTCTACGGTCAGGTCTACGGCGGCTATCTCGAAACCATGTTTGGCGGTGCGGGGGCTGAGGTGTTGTATCGCCCGCTGGACAGCAACTGGGCGTTTGGTCTGGATGCCAACTACGTTAAACAGCGCGACTGGCGTAGTGCAAAAGATATGATGAAATTCACCGACTACAGCGTGAAAACCGGACATCTGACCGCCTACTGGACGCCATCTTTCGCTCAGGATGTGTTAGTTAAAGCCAGCGTCGGGCAGTATCTGGCAGGGGATAAAGGCGGCACGCTGGAGATCGCCAAACGCTTTGATAGCGGTGTGGTGGTGGGTGGCTATGCCACGATCACGAATGTTTCGAAAGAGGAGTACGGCGAAGGGGACTTCACCAAAGGCGTGTATGTCTCGGTACCGTTGGATCTCTTCTCGTCTGGCCCGACACGCAGCCGTGCGGCAATTGGCTGGACGCCGCTGACGCGTGACGGTGGTCAGCAACTTGGGCGTAAGTTCCAGTTGTATGACATGACCAGCGACCGTAGCGTAAATTTCCGCTAAGTCATGGGAAAGGTGCCAGTTTTCGCACTCACTGGCACCTTCATTCTTAATGGCCTGTCGAGCCATCAGGAACGCAGTTCACCCCCGGTTTGCGATCTGGTGTGTAAAGGCGAAAACATTCTGTCTTCCTGTCCGTCGATATTGGTTGCAGGTCTGGTTGCCTGAGCGACTGGGCCATCATTGGGCTGGAGACATTGCTTTGCGGTAGGTCGGCTTTATCAGCAGTACCGAGCGGACCAGCATAAGCAGGAAGAACAGAGACTGATAACATCAAAGCAGCAAAATAAGGCTTCATTTTTACCACCTTTATCAGGTTACGTTTCATTTGTTCCAGAGGAACATTGTCGATTTTTCGCGCATTGCTGGTGGCTGGGAATCACCTGAATGGGTGATTTTTGAATTACCGGCTTTGGTGCGGTTTGTCTTGCCGGATGCGCCGCCAGGCGCGGCTTATCCGGTCTACGGGTAGGTATATCCGGCTTTGGTGGAGGCGCGCTCCAAATCCAGGTTGAACAAAACATACACAAAAAATATAGATCTCCGTCACATTTTTGCGTTATACAGGAAGCTCGCCACTGTGAAGGAGGTACTGCTATGACGTCACTCTCTCGTCCGCGCGTGGAGTTTATCTCCACCATTTTGCAGACCGTACTCAATCTTGGCCTGTTGTGCCTCGGCCTGATTTTGGTTGTCTTCCTCGGCAAAGAAACGGTGCATCTGGCTGATGTGCTATTCGCGCCAGAACAAACCAGCAAATATGAGCTGGTAGAAGGACTGGTGGTTTACTTTCTCTATTTCGAATTTATCGCGCTGATTGTGAAGTACTTTCAGTCCGGTTTTCACTTCCCGCTACGTTACTTTGTCTATATTGGGATCACCGCCATTGTGCGCTTGATCATCGTCGATCATAAATCGCCACTGGATGTGTTGATCTACTCGGCTGCGATCCTGTTACTGGTGATCACCCTGTGGCTGTGTAATTCGAAACGGCTGAAGCGGGAGTAAAAAGACAGCACGCCGAACTGGCGCGGCGTGCTGGACAGGAAGATTACAGCGTAGCAGTTTGTTGTGTTTTCTTCGTTTCCGGTTCCCAGAGGGCTTCCAGCTCCTCAAGGGTTTTACCTTTGGTTTCCGGGACAAATTTCCACATAAATAGTGCTGCCAGAACGCCCATACACCCGTAAATCCAGTAGGAGAAACCGTTGTGGAAATGGGCCACCAGCCAGGAGTTTTTGTCCATCATCGGGAAGGTCCAGGAGACGAAGTAGTTCGCCAGCCACTGGGCCGCCACCGCGATTGCCAGCGCTTTACCACGAATAGCATTCGGGAAGATTTCCGACAGCAGTACCCAGCATACCGGACCCCAGGACATGGCAAAGGCGGCAACATAGAACAGCATCGACAGAAGCGCCACAATACCCGGTGCCTGAGTGTAAAACGCGGTACCGAGGCTAAACATACCGATTGCCATTCCGAGTGCGCCGATAATTTGCAGTGGCTTACGACCAAATTTATCCACCGTCATAATTGCCAGAACGGTGAAGGTGAGGTTGATAACTCCGACAATAATGGTCTGCAACAGCGCGATATCCGTGCTGGCCCCCAGCGTTTTGAACACTTCCGGCGCGTAGTACAGCACCACATTGATGCCGACAAATTGCTGGAGGATGGAGAGCATAACGCCGATGACAATCACGCCTACGCCAAACATCAGCAGACGACCACCGGTTTTGCGGCCATGATCCAGAGAGTGTTTAATTTCCTGTACTGCCTGAGTTGCAAGGGTGTTGCCCATAATTTTGCGCAGGATACCTTCCGCCTGTTCTTGCTTGCCGCGTGACATCAGCCAGCGAGGACTTTCTGGCACGGTATACAGCAGCATTAAGAACAGCAGTGCAGGGATACATTCCGAGGCAAACATATAACGCCAGCCGTCAGTATTCAGCCAGCTGGCGTCGCCGGAACGGGCAATAAAATAGTTTACGCAGTAAACTAAAAGCTGCCCGAAAATAATCGCAAACTGGTTAAAAGAGACCAGTTTCCCGCGAATATGAGCAGGAGCAAGTTCCGCAATATACATTGGTGAAAGCATTGAGGCTAAACCAACGCCAATACCGCCAATAATGCGATAAATAACAAATTCCGGGACATAACCTGCCAGATAAACAGGCACTGTGTTGTCCGGGTTTATAGAGGTAAAACCAAGTTCTGGCCAGGCAGAACCTACACCAGAAATAAAAAACAGGACAGCAGCAATCTTAAGTGAATCACGACGACCGAAGCGGCTACTGCAATAACCACCGAGGGCACCGCCGATGATGCAACCAATCAGAGCGCTGGCCACGCAAAACCCTAACAGGGAGTTGGCAGCGGATTCACTTAAGTTTTGTGGAGCAACAAAGACGGTATTGAGTGACTCAACAGTACCGGAAATAACGGCGGTGTCGTAGCCAAATAATAAACCACCTAATGTAGCGACTAAGGTAATCGAAAATATATAACTGGAATTATACTGGGTATTCATTCAGACCTGCCTTAGACCATTCTGATCTTTTATCAGTGCATTGATGTTGGAATTGTCAGGCAGTTAAGGCAATTATCATTTTTTACAATGCGTTTACGTAATGTCTTTTCTGTGATCTTAATTGTGATAATTATCAAAAATTGATGAAAACAATACTATTGCCGTGACTCAGAGCACGAAAGAGAATTATCGTAAGTGGGAAAACAAATAACGTAAAAATAATAAGTTCTATGATGGAAATATTAACCGGCGAACGATTCAGATTGCAGACGAAAGAAAAAAAGGCGCTCCGTGGAGCGCCGAATAACAGTCACAAGTTGGGATAACGTAAGTTGAGGGTGCAGCGGCATAACATTGGCAGAACAACATCTTTAACCTTTCACACCACCTGCCGTCAGGCCGTTGACCAGCCAGCGTTGAGCCAGCAAGAAGACGATGGTGATCGGTAATGCAGACATCACGGCAGCGGCGGCAAAGTCACCCCACAGGTAGTTTTGCGGGTTGAGGTATTGCTGCATCCCCACGGCCAGGGTGTAGCTGTTTACGTCACGCAGTAACAGCGACGCGACCGGAACTTCAGTAATGGCAGCGATAAACGACAGGATGAACACCACCGCCAGAATCGGTACTGACAGCGGCAACAGGACAAGGCGGAAGGCCTGCCACGGTGTCGCACCATCCAGCGCCGCCGCTTCTTCCAGCGAACTGTCGATGGTTTCGAAATAGCCTTTGATGGTCCAGACGTGCAGCGCAATCCCACCCAGATACGCGAAAATTACGCCGCCGTGAGTATTCAGGCCAATGAATGGAATGTACTCACCCAGACGATCAAACAACGCATACAACGCGACCAGTGAAAGTACTGCCGGGAACATCTGGAAAATCAGCATTCCTTTCAGCAGCGTCGCTTTGCCTGGAAAGCGCATACGGGCGAAAGCGTAGGCGCAGGTGGTGGAGAGCGCCACAATGCCAATCGCGGAAATCCCGGCGACCTTTACCGAGTTCCACAGCCACAGCAGTACCGGGAATGGCGGTGGCGTAATGCGACCATCAGCCTGTTCCACGCTAAAACCTAATGCCAGTTTCCAGTGATCCCAGGAGATTTGCTCCGGGATCAGGCTACCGGTCGCAAAGTTCCCCTGGCGCAGTGAGATGGCGACGACCATCAGCAGCGGGAACATAATCGCCGCGATAAAAAGTAGCAGTAGCAGGTGAGTAATAAACAAACGTGCTTTTTGCGATTTCGGTTGGACCATTGCCATTTTTGTTATCTCCCTTAATCAAACTTCATTCGCGTGGCTTTCAGGTTCACTATCGCCAGCGCACCCACCAGCAGGAAGATCAGCGTGGCTATTGCTGCTGCCAGACCGAAGTCCTGACCCCCGCCGCCTTCAAAAGCGATGCGGTAGGTGTAGTTAA
>ULYE01003218.1_pt1 | contig 40056 bp, 31 predicted proteins | sample 1961921 | NCBI WGS metagenome assembly ULYE01 (sample SAMEA4835856, study PRJEB28245) | human gut metagenome | biome: gut microbiome; material: fecal sample | place: Denmark | collected 2008 | reverse complement strand
CCGTATTAGGTTTAGACCAGGAAACTATAGACAATGTAAAATCTATAATTTCACTAACTCCTTCATATAATAAAAATGAGCGTGGTGCAATTATTGGCAAGAATCTTAGACATAAGAGTCATCCTTACTATACGGAATACCAGCCACTGCAATGCCTATGCTTACAAATTCTTAGAATGGAAGAAGTAAAATACGGAGAAACTGATGAGGAGATTTGCGGTATTCTGTTTGATGGAGCCTGGCTTTGGGAAAAGTATCTGAACACCATTCTACAAAAAGAAGGTTTCAGACATCCAGAGAACAAGAAACATAAAGGTGGAATCTATTTGTTTGAAGATCATAGTGGAATCCGTTATCCAGATTTCTATAAAGATGATATTGTTCTCGATGCAAAATACAAGAAGTTTGAAAGTTATGAAAAAGTTTCAAAAGTAAATCGTGATGACCTTCATCAGTTAATCACATACATCACTAACTTACAGGCCACGAAAGGAGTTTTTATAGCTCCTTTGTCTGAGATACCGCAGAAAATTCCAAAATCCCGATTGAAGGACTCATCTGCATCACTATATATATTAGGTATTGAAATTTGCCATACATCAACATCTTATGCAGACTTCTGTGAACAGATGAAAGCAAAAGAAGCATTCTTTGTAGATACATTAAGACATTTATAATAGGTCAAGCAACTTTAAAGCAGGAAGAAACAGTTCTTACAATCATTCATTTTTCTCAATCTCCAACAGCAGTCTCTTTGCCTCCAGTCCTCCTGCATAACCGGTCAAAGAACGGTTGCTGCCTATGACACGATGGCAAGGGATGAGGATGCTGATGCCGTTGGCCCCTATTGCTCTTGCCACGGCTCTCACGGCTTCTGGACGGCCTATGCTTGTAGCTATTTGCTTGTAACTCCTTGTAGCTCCATATGGAATATTGAGTAAGGCTTTCCATACCTGTAGCTGGAAGTCAGTACCCACGGGATGCAACGGGATGCTGAACACCTTGCGATTGCCTGCAAAGTATTCTTCGAGTTGCCTTCGGGTTTCGTTCGAGACGTGGGAGGTCTCTATCTTCAGTTCGGCATTCAGACAGCTCACGAGTCGACGTATATTGCGTTCGGCACATGGATTGTCTTTCCAATCGCAAAGACACAACTCGTCGCCAACAGAAGCCAATACCAACTCCCCGCATGGCGAGTGGTAATACTGGAGATTTATCGTATGTTTGTAGTTCTTCATATCTGTCGTTCAATCCATGCCATAAGTACAGCTACGGCATATTGCTGTTCGACTATTGTCAACTGTCTGCCTGCGGGTATATGGTGCCATTTGCTGAAGCATCCGCGACAACAACAGCCCGTGGCATGTTGGGCTATGAATACGGGATGACCTCGCATAGGAGTCTGCTTGCCGTCGTTGGGAATAACGGCAGGAGCAAGTCTTCGGGCTACGAAGTCCTCAGCATGCTGGCGTATAGTAGCCAAGCCCTTTGAGGATATATATTCCTTGTCCTTCGCAGAGAGACGGAAACGGCTCCGGAAAGAGGACTTGGAAAGCCTCGCAAACAGATCTGTAAGGTCGTAATCCCTGCTTGCAGAGGGGGGCTGAGCTTCATTTGCAAAAGGAGGCTGAACCTCATTTGCAGATGGAGCCTGCTCTTTGCTACCATTCGGTATGGAGTGCCTTGGAAATTCCTCTTCCTCCTCAGGAAACAAATTCAACTCTACGTATTTCATAGGTTATGGCTGTGCTTGCATAATAAAGAACTCGTTACATCTCCCCCACTCTGGGGACACGCAACGAGTTCCTGTTATTTATTGGTATTCAACCTGCGAAAGTTCCGCTTACTGGTGCTGCTCTCTAAGCAGGTCGTTAACGGTCTTAACGGGGTTGAATGTGCTTACGGGCACTTCTACGAAGATTGTGCTCCAGTCGCTCATGGCTCCATTCCACAAGCCCGGCAACTCAAGAGCCTTGAGTTCCTTGCCGTTCTTGCTCTTAGAGCTGATGAAGCCCGTGTTGTGGTCGACATGCTTGAGGAGGTCGAAGCGATTGCCCTTGTAGTCCTTTGTTGCGCACACGAGGTCAACGGGGTTGAAGTGGGTACCGTTCTTGAACATGGCAACATACTCGGCATTATTGGTGTCAATCTGGCTCGACTCCAATATCTGAAGGCTAACTGTTCCGTCGGCATTGTAGCATACGAACGGACCGCCACCAGGCTCGCCCACGTTCTTAACCACTCCACATACGCGCATCGGGCGGTTGAGCTTGTTCTTGAGATATATTACGAGTTCGGCATCCTCCAGTTCCTTAATATCGTGCTTGCGGCAGTAGAGATCCTGCTGCACGAAGCGGATTATCTCCTCAATCTGGGCGTGGCTGTAAGAGCCCGACTCGAGTATGCGCAGATATTCAAATGCCTTCTTTTGTGTGTCAACGAGTATGCCTGCCAATACCTTCTTATATAATACTGTATCAGCCTTGATACGGTCGGGCACCACGTTGTCGATGTTCTTGATGAACACTACGTCGGCATCAATATCGTTGAGATTCTCGATGAGTGCGCCATGACCGCCCGGACGGAACAACAGAGAGCCGTCTTCGTTACGGAACGGAGTATTGTCGGGATTGGCTGCGATGGTGTCGGTACTTGGCTTCTGCTCAGAGAAACTTACGTTAAGACGAATGTTATAGAGTTTCTCAAACGACTCAAGTTTCTCGGCAACCTTGCTCTTGAACAGTTCGAGATGCTCGTGCGAAACGGTAAAGTGGATGTTGGCCTCGCCATCAGAGCTGGCATAGAGCGCAGCCTCAACAAGATGCTCCTCCATAGGAGTGCGCGGACCTTCCTCGTAGTTATGGAAGAGCAGCAAGCCCTTGGGCAGCTGTCCGTAGTTAAGGCCCTTGGCCTCAAGCAGATTGGCTACTACGTCCTTGTAGCGTCCTGCCTCAATCAGCTTGCATACGCTAAGTCCGGTATTGGCCTTGCACTTGGCACACAACTCCTTCTTGAAAGCAAACTTCTTGATATTGTCAAAGAACTGCTTCTCAAAGTCAGTTGTAGGAACGTCGTAGTCTGCCGAGAGAAATGCAAAGAGATTCTTGAACATACGACTGGCGGCTCCGCTGGCAGGCACAAACTTCACAACCTTGTGACCCTCCTCGAGATACTGCTTCCAGTCGGCTACGTACTTGTCGCGCTGAGCCTCATCAGGAGCAATAATGCCATGGCCTATAGCTGCTGCTGCCTCAATACGCAAGAAAGGGAATCCTTCCTTTATCTGTTCGAGCTGATGCTCCACCTGCTGTTCTGTAATTCCACGTTGCTGGATCTGGTTTAAATCGTTTGTAGATAACATAATATTTTGACTTTTAGGTTTTGAAAATGTCATGTAAGGTCAGTAAGTGTTGTTCGTGGCGACATCTTACTATGTACAAATGTAAATACTTTTTTGCTAAAAAGGAAATTTTCTGCCATTTTTTTGTATCTTTGCCTTGTAATTAACATCAAAAGGGGTGAATTATGGAAGAAAAATTCAAGTTTACAACTGAAGAGCTGGCTGAACTGCACAGAATAGCCACTCACTTGAAGACCACAATGGGAGACACACTTGAGCCTGACGACGAGAATTATCTTCGCCAGCAACTGACTAAGGAGATTGGCGACAACAAGATAAAAAGGGACGTATTCGGACTGAACCCTATATTGCTGAGTTTTCAGACTGCCGAGTTGGAGTTGGCTGAAATCGGTATGAAACGCGAGTGTGTTCTGGCCATACTTCTATACAACAGCATTATCAACGGAATCCTGTCGTTGGAGGAAGTGGAGCACAAGTTCGGACGTAGCGTGGCGCAGATTATTCACGGACTGGTGCGCATTCACGAGCTCTACCAGCGTACGCCTATCATCGAGAGCGAGAATTTCCGCAATCTGCTGCTGTCGTTTGCCGAAGACATGCGTGTGATTCTTATTATGATTACCGACCGCGTCAACTTGATGCGACAGATACGTGACACGACAAACAAGGAGGCGCAAAGCCGAGTGGCTGAGGAGGCAAGCTATCTGTATGCTCCGCTGGCTCACAAGCTGGGACTCTACAAGCTGAAGAGCGAACTGGAGGACCTAAGCCTGAAGTATCTGGAGCACGACGCCTACTATATGATAAAAGACAAGCTGAACGCCACTAAGCGTTCGCGTGACGCCTATATAGAGAAGTTCATCCAGCCTATCGACGAGAAGCTGAAGCAGATGGGCATAAAATGCCACATCAAGGGTCGCACCAAGAGCATACACTCCATTTGGCAGAAGATGAAGAAGCAACAATGTGGTTTTGAGGGCATTTACGATCTCTTCGCCATACGTATCATCATCGACTCGCCTATCGACCAGGAGAAGATGCTGTGCTGGCAGACCTACTCGCTCATTACAGATATGTACCAACCTAACCCAAAACGTCTGCGCGACTGGCTGTCGGTACCTAAGTCGAACGGCTACGAGAGTCTGCACATCACGGTACTGGGTCCGGAGAACAAGTGGGTTGAGGTACAGATTAGAACCGAACGCATGGACGAGATTGCCGAGCGTGGACTGGCTGCACATTGGCGCTATAAGGGCATCAAGGGCGAGTCGGGTCTGGACGAGTGGCTGGGCAACATTCGCTCGGCACTTGAGAACAACGACAACATGCAACTTATGGACCAGTTCAAGATGGATCTGTATGAGGACGAGGTATTTGTGTTTACTCCGAAGGGCGACCTTATAAAATTCCCCAAGGGTGCAACGATTCTCGACTTTGCCTACCGCATCCACTCGGGTGTAGGCAACAAGTGTGTGGGCGGAAAAATCAACGGACGTAACGTGCCAATACGCGAGCAGTTACACTCAGGTGACACGGTAGAGATAATGACACAAAACAACCAGTCGCCTAAGCAGGATTGGCTCAACATAGTACAGACGGGCAAGGCCAAAGCCAAGATAAGACAAGCCTTAAAGGAACTACAGGTGAAGAACGGTCTGTATGCCAAGGAGATACTGGAGCGTAAGTTCAAGAACCGAAAGATAGAGATGGAAGACGCCTTGATGTCACATCTGATAAAAAAGATGGGATTTAAGGAGATGTCGGACTTCTACCGCCAGCTTGTCGACGAGAAGATTGACGCCAACGACGTTATTGACCAGTATGTGGAGTATCGCGACCATGAGGCAGGACTGAAGACTTCGGGAGTAGTACGTTCGGCTGGCGAATACAACTTCGACAGCCAGCAAGACCTACAGATGAAGCGCCTTGCAGGCAACGACGACGAACTGGTAATCGACCAGAACCTTAAGGGTCTGGACTACTCGCTTGCCAAATGCTGCCGTCCTATCTACGGCGACCCGATATTCGGATTTGTAACGATAAACGGAGGAATAAAGATTCACAGCAAGAGTTGCCCTAATGCACCTGAGCTACGCAAGCGTTTCGGCTATCGTATAGTGAAGGCCCGTTGGAGCGGAAAGGGTGCGTCGCAATACAACATAACGCTTCGTATTGTTGGCAACGACGACTTGGGTATTGTCAACAACATTACAAGCATCATATCAAAGGAGGAGAAGATTGTGATGAAGTCGATAAATATCGACAGCCACGACGGACTGTTCAGCGGAAACCTCGACGTGCTTGTAGAAGATACTGGAAAACTAGAATCACTACTGAAGAAACTGCGCACAGTAAAAGGCGTGAAATCGGTAGTGAGATTGTAATAAAGTCGAGAATTGAAAGTTGGGAATTGAGAGTTGAGAGTTATGATTACTTTGATAAACATATAAATAAAATGTTATCATAAAAACATATCATAACTTTCAACTCTCAACTTTTTAAACTCTCAATTTTTTTAAATTTCTACATATCAGACTTCGACTGTCTGATCATATCAATAAAGTATTCGTGGATACGTGTGTCGTCATTCAGCTCGGGGTGAAACGCTGTAACGAGTTGTGCACCCTGACGGGCAGCTACAATATGTCCACCAACCATGGCAAGAGTCTTGGCATCAGCCGACACCCCGTTGATGTAAGGCGCACGAATGAACGTCATCGGCACATCGTCGCCAACTCCCTCAAAATGAGCCTCGGTATAGAAACTGCCGAGCTGACGGCCGTAGGCATTACGACGCACGTCAATATCCATTGTCGAGAGACGGTTGGCAGGCTCGCCATCCTGTGTCTTGGCAAGCATGATAAGTCCGGCACATGTTCCGAATACGGGCAGTCCGTTCTTTATGGCTTCAGCCACAGGAGCGTAGAGTCCGAGGTCGCGTAAGAGCTTTATCTGTACTGTGCTCTCGCCTCCGGGAATAATGAGTCCGTCCTTGGGCTGCTCCCAATCGCGCAGCTGGCGCACTTCGAATGTCTCAACGCCAAGGCGCGCGAGCATTTTCTCATGCTCGATGAATGCGCCCTGGAGAGCTAAAATGGCTACTCTCATAATGCTGAATTATTTGCCTCTTTCAGCCATGAGTACCTGAATCTCCTGCTCGTTGATACCAACCATGGCCTCGCCCAGGTCCTCAGAGAGTTCAGCAAGCTTCTTTGCATCGTTGAAGTTGGTAACAGCCTGAACGATAGCCTTGGCACGCTTGGCAGGATCGCCACTCTTGAAGATACCAGAACCTACGAATACACCCTCAGCACCAAGCTGCATCATAAGAGCAGCGTCAGCAGGAGTAGCAACGCCACCAGCTGCAAAGTTAACTACCGGCAACTTACCATTCTCGTGTACATACATAACGAGATCGTAAGGAACCTGCAACTGCTTTGCTGCCTCATAAAGCTCGTCCTCAGACATAGATACAAGACGACGAATCTCGCTCTGCATCATACGCATATGACGAACAGCCTGTACAACATCGCCAGTACCAGGCTCGCCCTTAGTACGAATCATAGTAGCACCCTCGGCGATACGACGCAAAGCCTCGCCAAGATTTCTTGCACCACATACAAAAGGCACGTCAAACTTGTTCTTGTCGATGTGGTAAACATCATCGGCAGGTGAGAGCACCTCGCTCTCGTCGATATAGTCTATCTCAATGGCCTGCAGGATCTGTGCCTCAGCAAAATGACCGATACGGCACTTTGCCATAACAGGGATTGTGACAGCTTCCTGGATACCCTTGATCATCTTGGGGTCGCTCATGCGTGAAACACCACCAGCAGCACGAATATCTGCAGGAATACGCTCCAATGCCATTACGGCACATGCTCCAGCTTCCTGTGCAATACGAGCCTGTTCAGGAGTTGTAACGTCCATGATCACACCGCCCTTAAGCATCTGAGCAAGGTTGCGGTTAAGTGTTTGTCTGTTTTCTGTCATGATTTAAATTTTATTGTTAATAAAAGATTTTCCTTACGGTAATTGCTTTTACTATAATATGTTACTATAATACATTCTTATTCTCTGGGTTGCTGCAATTGTGTACTATTGCACAATCTTGAACCTTATACGGAATGCTTTCTTCATCTCATCCCAGTTGGTTCCCAACATCACGAACTTGCCAATCTGGGCCGTAGAGCGAACATGCTTGCCTATACACGGGCACACGTCGTAGTTGCCGATACGCACCAGTCGTATCTGCTCTGAAGCGTCTTCGGGCAGACGGTCGATCTGCACATCGGCAGGAATATGGTCGCGATCGACTACCTCGTAGGTTACGGGGAGGTCTTCGGCAATAAGCTCGTTCATTCGGTCCTCAATCATCTTCTCTTCCTTGCGTGAAGGCTTATGGTCGAGTGTGAATGTCATCTTGCTCTTCTTGCGCTCTATGTGAGCGTTTGACGAGCGTTCGCATCCGAACAGTCTTACCATAGTCTGATTGAGCAGATGCTCGGCTGTATGTGCCGGGGGGAATTCCTCCTTATTGTGCTCGTTGAATATAGGTTCTTTATCCATAACCAGATTGAATTTGTAAATTCTGCAGTTGTGCGCCTCTACATCCACGTCGATGAAGTTCTGGGTCTTGAGCTGTGCCTTAAGAGGTGCACCACCCAGCATATCGTCGGCTGTCATATCGGCATGTGGGATATTGAGGAAATCGAAGGCATGTGCCGGGATATTGACTCTACACTCCATACGCTCATCGCCAAAGTTGGCCACTACGAAGAGCATCTCATCTGCTGCCTTGCGCATGAACGCATACTGACGTTGTGCCAGATGCTCGTTGACATACATAAGGTCGAAGAAATCGCCCTCGCCTACTGCCTTCTCAGTAGCTGCAATATTAAGCACCTTGTCGTAAAGTGACGCCAAAGCCTTTTCGTCGTCTGTAAGCGAATGAGTGACATGTGCACGATGAAGCGACGATACAGTCCAATAGTCGAATATCGTTGTACGTCCGTCGCATCCGCTAAATCCCTCCTGATTCATTCCACGCTCACCATACTCCTGTCCGGCATACACCATAAATGGATTGCTACGCATCAAGGCGTTGACCACAAGTGCAGGATAAGCCTTAAACGGGTCGCCTGCAAAGAAGTCGCTTGCTATGCGTTGCTCGTCATGGTTTTCGAGGAAGTAGAGCATGTGGCTGCTTATGCCGTCAACCCATTGCCATGCGGTTGTAATCTTTGATGTTGGGCAATTGCCACATACAACAGAACGCATCGTGTCGTACATTCCCACCTTATCATATAGGTAGTCCATGCCTGCATCAACATAGTGGTTGTACTCAAGCGGATTGTACACCTCAGCCACGAAGATTATATCCGGATAAGCCTCCTTGACCTTGGCTATTGCCCAATGCCAGAATGCGGGAGGCACCATCTCAGCCATGTCACACCGGAATCCGTCAACACCCTTAGAAGCCCAATACATCAATATATCGGTCATCTTATCCCATGTGTCAGGCATTGGAGAGAAGTGCTCGGAACGTCCGCCAGCATCGAGATAGTCAACACCATAGTTGAGTTTGACGGTCTCATACCAGTCGTTCACACAAGGCGAGGCATCGAAATGATCGTTACCAGTAGCCTTGGCAGGGAATTCCGTATAAGGTTCTGCCTCACCAGCATAAGTGTCAATATGTGGCTGGAACGGAGTTCCTGGACAATAGTAGAAATTATTGGCAGCAGAAAAACCCATCGATGTATTGTCATCCTCACCAAGGTCGCGCACACCTTCGGGCTTTGCCGTAGAATGATATTGGCGTGCTACGTGGTTTGGTACAAAATCGATGATCACCTTTAATCCGGCACGATGGCTGCGGTCGAGCAGTTGTTCAAACTCCTGCATACGATTGTTGACATCGTCGGCCAAATCAGGGTCGATGTCGTAGTAATCAACAATAGCATATGGAGAACCCGCCTTGCCCTTGACGATGGCTGGATGCTGGCGTGGAATGCCGTATCGGGTATAATCTGTTGTGGTGGCGTGGCGTATCAAGCCGGTATACCACACGTGCGAATAACCCTTGGCACGCAAGCCATGCAGCAAATCGTCCGTAAAGAAGCTCATCTTGCCCGAGCCGTTTTCGGCAATCGTGCCTCCTGGCTTGCACCCATTGGAGCGATTGCCGAAAAGGCGGGTGAATATCTGATAGATTATTATTTTCTGTCGTCCCATAAGAATTTAGGCGATACCGTGAGCGCTGACATTCTTGTCGATACGTCCAATCATACCCTGCAGAGCCTTGCCAGGTCCGCACTCTGTGAAGTCGTCGGCGCCATCCTTAATCATGTTCTGTACGCTTGCTGTCCAACGCACGCTACTTGTAAGCTGTGCAATAAGGTTGGCCTTGATTTCAGCAGGATCAGTATGAGGCATGCCATCTACATTCTGGTAAACCGGGCACTTAGGAGCCTTAACCTCAACAGCCTTGATAGCCTCTTCAAGTTCATCCTTAGCAGGCTGCATAAGCGGAGAATGGAATGCTCCACCCACCTTGAGCGGAAGAGCGCGCTTTGCACCTGCTGCCTTAAGCTTCTCGCAAGCAGCATTAATAGCGTCGATATTGCCGCTTATTACGAGCTGGCCTGGGCAGTTGTAGTTAGCAGCTACAACGATATTGCCGTCTGTGCTCGATTCCTTGCATATTTCTTCTATCTTCTCGTCGGGCAGACCGATAACAGCAGCCATAGTGCCGGGAGTTGCCTCGCATGCCTTCTGCATAGCCATAGCACGGGCTGCTACGAGCTTAACGCCATCCTCAAATGAGAGTGCTCCTGCAGCAACAAGTGCCGAGAACTCACCCAAAGAGTGACCTGCAACCATTGCAGGAGCAAAATCGTCACCGAGACAAATGGCAGAAATGACACTATGCAGGAATACTGCTGGCTGTGTCACCTTGGTCTGCTTCAGCTCGTCGTCAGTACCGGCAAACATGATGTCTGTAATACGGAATCCGAGGATTTCGTTGGCCTTTTCGAAGAGTTCCTTAGCTGTCTCATTGTTGTCGTAGAGGTCCTTGCCCATTCCTACAAACTGCGATCCCTGTCCGGGGAAAACAAATGCTTTCATAATCTTATATTATTATTCTTTATTTATTATTTGTGTATTGATTCTATTACTGTATTGCTTATAGGCAACACAACAACACAAATGCAAAGGTACAACAATTTTTGTCAAAACCTAAAACTCTTTGATGTTTTATTGCTGAAAAGCAGTAACTTTGCATTCACATTGCAAAATAAGTGCGTAAAGTACAAAATCAAGCAAATAACAACCAAAAATCATATGAATACTCTGAAGAAAACGGCCTATATACTTATAATGTGCATCGTCTTTGGCTCTTCGGCAGCCATAGCACAGATGAAGTGGAACTCGGCCTATAAAGCATACGTCGACCAATACAAGGATCTTGCCATCGAGCAAATGCTACGCTATAATATTCCTGCCAGCATCACTCTGGCACAGGGACTGCTTGAGAGTGCTGCCGGACGTAGCGACCTGACACGTGCCGGCAACAACCATTTCGGAATAAAGTGTCATGGATGGACCGGACGACGCGTTTACCATGACGATGATGCACGAGGCGAATGCTTCAGAGCCTACGACAATGCCCGCCAAAGCTATGAAGACCACAGCCGTTTTCTGGCTACACAGTCGCGCTACGCAAGACTGTTTGACTACAAGCGTACCGACTACCGCTCATGGGCACGTGGGCTGAAGGCGTGTGGATACGCTACCAACCCTCAGTATGCAACGAAACTGATACAGATAATCGAGCTGTACAACCTCAACAGCTACGACCGTGCCACTTCGTACGACCGCTTTATGGCGCGTCATGTATCTACCGACAAGCCTGCTCCTGACGGCTCTTTACATGTCGTGAAGTTCTACAACAAGAACTATTATGTAATAGCTAAGACCGGCGACACGTTTAAGGAACTGGCTCGTGAGACGGGCATTTCGGCACGTAAGCTGGCACGATATAACGAACGCAACAAGAAGGATGTGCTTGCACAAGGCGATGTAGTATATCTGAAAAAGAAGCAGAAACGTGCCGAGAAGCAGTACCGTCGTACTCCGCACGTTGTAAGAGCCGGCGAGAGCATGTACTCTATAGCCCAGTTGTATGGCATCCGACTGAAGAGTCTGTACAAGATGAACCATCTGGAGCCCGACTATGAGATTCAGGTTGGCGACCGACTTAGAGTACGCTAAGCACACTTCAACGAACGTGCTTGGCTTAGCTTATTATAATATAATGTGGTAAGGTAACCTTCTACCCTACCACATTAAATCTTGCAAACTTAAGGAGTAGCGTTTTTACTCCTGCATTATCAAATTCTACAGTTGCCTTCTCGTTCTCACCCTTTCCTTCAACACTTATAACGCGTCCAAGTCCGAAACGCTGGTGTTCTATGCGAGCGCCAACCGAAATACCTGGCTTTGAAGCCCCAATGGAAGGATTTGCCTTTGCTACTTCACTCGCAACAGGCGTATTTCTCTGACCACCCAGCCTGCGGAATCTTGCCAAATCAGGGATTGGACTTTCCGGTACAACACGATGTCCTCCACGTTCGAATCCCGCACGATTGTCATCATATCGATTGCGACCATTATTTGTTTCGCCAAAGGGGTTGCGACTGAAATCATTCTCCTCAAAGGGTCTGGCGCCGGATTCATTCTCCTCAAACCTACTGCGGCTTGACGTAAGTCTTCCATTCACATTCATCCATTGCGGATCGATTTCACGCAAGAAACGGCTCGGTTCATTAAACAGCATGTTGCCGTATTGGTAACGGCTCTTGGCACAAGACAGCAGGCATCGTTTCTCAGCTCGGGTGATTGCCACATAGAACAGACGACGCTCCTCCTCAAGTTCACGAGGAAACTCGCATGCTCTCGGACTCGGGAACAGATTTTCCTCAACACCAACCACGAAGACCGTATCAAACTCAAGTCCCTTAGAAGCATGTATTGTCATAAGCGACACCAATGAATTCTCGTCCTTATCCGCATCGCGGTCGGCATCAGTTACAAGAGCCACCTCCTGCAAGAAGCGGTCGATATAAACCTCATCGGCATGGTCTTCCTCACGCTTGCTATCGACAAAGTCGTGGAGTCCGGAGATAAATTCCTCCACATTCTCACGTCTGTCCAAAGCATCATCGTCGCCACCGGCAAAGATCTCGGCTGCAAGTCCGGTCTGCTCAATTATCAACTTGCCGAGAGCATAAGCGTCAGTCTGCTTGCGCTGGTCGATATATATCTGCATCATATCGTGAAACGCTACGATACGACGTGCTGCTGCGGCACTTACCTCAGGAGCGAAAGTAGTTGGACTGGAAACTACAGTCCACAAACTCTTGTCGTTGCGGCGTGCAGCAGCTATAAGTTTGTCTACCGACGTAGCTCCGATTCCTCGTTTTGGATAATTGATAATGCGCTTCAAAGCCTCCTCGTCATTAGGATTGGCCACGAGTCGGAAATAAGCTATTATGTCCTTTATCTCCTTGCGCTGGTAGAAACTCATTCCGCCATAAATACGATAAGGCGTTCCTTGCCTGCGCAATTCGTCCTCAAAGATACGGCTTTGGGCATTGGTGCGATACAGAATGGCAAATCCTCCATAAGGCACATGCTCACGATTGTGCAATCGGCGAATCTCGTTTGCCACGATAGCAGCCTCCTCCTTATCACTATAGGCAATATTAAGCGTAATCTTGTCACCCTCAGGATTTTCGCTGAATACGGTCTTTTCTATCTGCCTGCGATTATGGCGGATGAGGCAATTGGCTGCTCCTACAATATTTTGTGTACTACGATAGTTCTGCTCAAGTTTGAACAGCTTTGCACCTTGATACTGGCGCTGGAAGTTGAGTATATTGTCGATATTGGCTCCGCGGAATGCGTAGATGCTTTGGGCGTCATCGCCCACCACACAGATACGTCCATGTTCATGCGTAAGCAGAGTGACAATACATTGCTGGGCATAGTTGGTGTCCTGATACTCGTCGACAAGAACATAAGCAAACCTCTCGGCATACTTGCGGCACACTTCGGGATGGTTTCGGAAGAGAATGTAGGTGAACAGAAGCATGTCGTCGAAGTCGACAGCATTGGCATTCAGACAACGTTGGGCATAAATGCGATAGATGTCGCCAATACGTGGCATCTTCGACCGAAGGTCACGGTCGCGCAACTGGGCATCGGCTATATAGGCATCGGGAGTGATGAGACTGTTCTTTGCCATTCCTATGCGCGAGAGCACAGCCGAAGGCTTATACACCTTGTCGTCGAGCTGCATCTCCTTTATAATCGAGCCTACAAGACCACGCGAGTCAGAATCGTCGTAAATGGTAAAGTTCGGGGCTAACCCGATTGTCTCTGCTTCAACACGCAGTATGCGTAGGAATATAGAGTGGAAAGTTCCCATATTCAAGTAGCGTGCCTGATCAGGACCTACCAAATGGGCAATACGGTCTTTCATCTCTCGCGCAGCCTTATTGGTAAAGGTCAAGGCAAGAATATTCCACGGATTCATGCCACGACTCAGCAGATAAGCAATCTTATAGGTCAGCACACGCGTCTTGCCCGATCCTGCACCAGCAATGACAAGTTGTGCGCCGTCAACATATTCAACGGCAGCTCGTTGGTTGGGGTTGAGCGATGAAAGAAGATTTTCCACTTGTTTTCGTATTTGTTGTTTTGTTATTGTTTTATTGTTTCCTCGCGTAGTTGCAATTGTTCCCTCGCGAGGTTGCAAATATTTCCTCACGAGGAAAATAAAATTGTCTGCCGAGAGAGTTGAAATTACCGATTAAGAGAGCTAAAGTTGCCTGTCAAGAAAGCTAAAGTTGCCTGTCAAGAAAGCCAAAGTTGCCCTTCAAGAGAATTGAACAATCAGCAGTATTATTTGCGACGATGATAGACACCTCCCGAGGTGGTGTTAGGGTCGTAATCCTCGCCTTCACGCGGAAACGACGGTATGAACTTCATCTGATACTCTATGCTGCCACGGCGGGCACGCATATAGGCACTCGGATTGCTACTGTCAAACTTGCGAGGATTTGGCAACGTTGCAGCAATAAGAGCGCATTCCGACCGGGTGAGTTCGGATGCCGTCTTGCCGAAATGATACTTTGCCACAGCCTCGGCTCCATAAATTCCGTCGCCCATCTCTATCGAATTCAGATATACCTCCATAATGCGCTGCTTGCTCCAAAGCATCTCGATAAGAGCTGTGAAATACACCTCAAAGCCCTTACGAGTCCAGCTGCGTCCGGGCCACAGAAACACATTCTTGGCAGTCTGCTGCGAAATGGTGCTGGCTCCAAGTTTGCGTCCTGCGCCACGAGCATTTCTTCGTGCAGCCTTCTGTATTGCTCCGAAGTCGAATCCATGATGTATCAGAAAGCGCTGGTCTTCGCTCGCCATTACAGCTACTGGCAGATGGTGCGAGATTTCATCAAGCGACTTCCAGCTATGATGCATGGTTATCGACTTGCCATCGCCTACCTGCTGCACGCAACGTATCACCATCAACGGAGTAACATAAACGGGAAGAAAACGATAAGCCACTACAGCAAGGATGGTGGAGCCGAAGAAGAGAGCTGCCACCCAACGAACAATCTTGGATATAATACCGAATTTCATATATTCTTATACACACAACAATCGCCTGAGTGAAGTTATACCTTTCACACAGACGATTGTCTATCAGTTGTTTATAAAATTTACTTAAGTGTTCCTGCATTGGCAGCATCAACCATTGCCTTGCTTGCATAGAGGTAAACCTCTACACGACGGTTCTGAGTACGACCAGCCTGAGTTGAGTTGTCAGCAACTGGCTCTGAACTACCCTTACCAGAGATGTTCTTGAACTGTGAAGAAGAAACGCCACAGCTCTGCAGATAGTTGGCTACACTCTGAGCACGCTTGTTGCTAAGAGGGATGTTGATGCCATCGTTGCCTGTGCTGTCAGTATGGCCATAAATGTCAACCGAGAGCAAGTTGTTCTCCTTCAAAGTGTTAGAGAACTTGGCTAAAGCGTTCTTTGAAGAAGCGTTGAGGTCAGCCTTATTAGTTGCGAAAAGGATACCTGAATCGAATGTCACCTTAACGGCCTCAAGACCATTGCTGTCTGTTACCTTCTCTACCTTAGCGTTCTCAATCTGCTTGGCCTGCTCAGCCACCTTGTCCATATGACGACCGATTAAAGCTCCAGTACCTGCACCTACTGCACCACCAATTGCTGCACCTACAGCTGTATTGCCAGCAAGTTTACCGATAATACCACCAATAAGGGCGCCACCGCCGGCACCAATAAGCGAACCTGTACCCTGTTTTGTGTTGCAACTTACTACAGCAAGCATACCCATTGCTATTGTTGCTCCTTTTAACTTGTTCATGTTTCTTCTATATTTAGTGTTAAAAATACTAAGTTATGCGCCACACGACGCATTTTATAAATGCAAAGATAGTTGTTTTTTCGATAGTGTGGCAATATTACAACATTTTTTTGTATTTTTGCACAGCAAATTATGATTTGAATTAATCAATATATAAAATATATAATAAGAATTGAATTAATAGAATTGGAAATTAAAATTATATCACACAAACAATGGCAAAAGAATTAAAACATCTGACAAAACGCTCAGAGAACTACAGCCAGTGGTACAACGACATCGTTGCCAAGGCTGACCTCGCAGAGCAGTCAGCCGTACGCGGATGTATGGTCATCAAGCCCTACGGCTACGCTATTTGGGAGAAAATGCAGCATCAGCTCGACCTCATGTTCAAGGAGACCGGAGCACAGAACGCTTATTTCCCATTGCTTATCCCGAAATCTTTCTTCAGCCGTGAGGCAGAGCACGTAGAGGGTTTCGCAAAGGAATGCGCCGTAGTGACCCACTATCGTCTGCGCGTAAACGATGACAAGACCGGTATTGAGGTTGATCCGAGCGCCAAGCTTGAGGAAGAACTCATCGTCCGTCCTACATCAGAGACTATTATCTGGAACACATACAAGAACTGGATACACTCTTACCGCGACCTTCCATTGATGTGCAACCAGTGGTGTAACGTTATGCGTTGGGAGATGCGTACACGTCCTTTCTTGCGCACATCTGAATTCCTCTGGCAGGAAGGTCACACAGCTCACGCTACACGCGAGGAGGCAGAGGCAGAAGCACAGAAGATGCTACACGTTTACGCCGACTTCGCCGAGAAGTGGATGGCAGTACCTGTAGTTCAGGGTGTAAAGAGCGAGACCGAACGTTTCGCTGGTGCTTTGAACACCTATACTATCGAGGCCATGATGCAGGACGGCAAGGCTCTGCAGAGCGGTACATCTCATTTCCTTGGTCAGAACTTTGCCAAGGCATTCGACGTTACATTCCTCAACAAGGACAACAAGCCTGAGTATGTATGGGCTACTTCATGGGGCGTATCCACACGACTCATCGGTGCTCTTATCATGACTCACTCTGACGACAACGGACTTGTATTGCCTCCGAAGCTCGCCCCTATACAGGTGGTTATCATCCCCGTTACAAAGAACGCCGAGCAGCTCAACGCCGTAACCGAGAAGCTCACTCCTATCATCAACGAACTGCGCTCTAAGGGCATTAGCGTTAAATACGACGATGCCGACAACAGGCGTCCGGGCTTCAAGTTTGCCGATTACGAGCTGAAGGGTGTGCCCGTACGTCTTGTACTCGGAGCACGCGACCTTGAGGAGGGAACTATCGAAGTTATGCGTCGTGACACTCTTGAGAAGGAGTCACGTCCTATTGAAGGAATTGCCGAATATGTTGAGAAACTGCTCGACGACATTCAGGACAACATCTTCAAGAAGGCTCTCGACTATCGTAATGCCCACATCTACGAGTGCGACAACTACGAGGAGTTCAAGGAGCGCGTCAAGGATGGCGGATTCTTCCTCTGCCATTGGGACGGCACAGCCGAGACTGAGGCCAAGATCAAGGAGGACACACAGGCAACAATACGCTGCGTGCCGTTCATGTTCGAACAAACACCAGGCGTGGATATGGTATCGGGCAAGCCCGCTACACAACGCGTCATCATAGCTCGCAGCTATTAATAACGCATAAATGAGAGGCTATGGTCTCGAACTCCATAGCCTCTCATTAATAATGTTGCCTAAGAAAAAACAGAGAAATTATTAATATACTAATTTAAACATCACTCAAAACAATGGATTGGATAATCAACTTATTCACAAACACCGAGTCCATTGCCCACATCGCCCTACTCTATGCCGTGGTAATTGCCGTTGGTATTCTGTTGGGAAAAATTAAGATTGGCGGCATCTCACTCGGAGTGACGTTTGTGCTCTTTGCCGGTATCGTGGCAGGACACATCGGGTTTACTGGTCCGACCAACATCTTGAGCTTTATTCAGGACTTCGGACTTATTCTGTTCGTGTTCTGCATTGGTCTTCAGGTTGGTCCGGGCTTCTTTGAGAGTTTCAGAAAGGGCGGCGTTACGCTCAACTTGCTCTCTACAACACTTGTACTGCTGAACGTCGGCGTAATGTTCGCATGCTACTACATCTTCTTCGACACCAACGACAAGACCAACTTGCCGATGATGGTGGGCACTCTTTATGGTGCCGTGACCAACACCCCGGGTCTTGGTGCTGCCAATGAGGCTCTCGAATCAGTATGGAAGGCTGTAGACGGTGCTGCACCTCAGATTGCAGCCGGTTATGCCTGTGCTTACCCGCTTGGCGTACTCGGTATCATCGGAGCTACAATTGCCGTGCGCTTCATCACACGTACTAAGCTCGAAGAGGAAGAAGAAGAACTCAAAGAAGAAGCAGGCGACAACGCTCACACCAAGCCTTTACAGATGCACCTTAAGGTAGACAATACCTATCTTGCCGGACGCACAGTCAAGCAGATTAACGAGTTCTTGAACCGCGACGTCGTATTCTCACGTCTTCTGCATGATGGCAATGTGTCTATACCAAGTTCACGAGACGTATTCCATATGGGCGACGAGGTGCTCGTAGTATGTGCTGCTGTTGACGCCGAGGCCATTCAGGCTTTCATCGGTCCGGAGATAGAAAAGCCTTGGGAGGAAGACCAGAGCGACCAGCCGCTTATATCTAAGCGTATCGTCATCACCAACCCGTCAATGAACGGCAAGGAACTTGGCAAAATGCACTTCTCAAGCGTATATGGTGTGACTGTGACACGTATCTCACGTCAGGGCATGGACCTCTTCGCATCGCGCAACTACCGTTTCCAGGTAGGCGATAAGCTTCTTGTAGTTGGTCCTACAGACAATGTCAACCGCATTGCCGACCTTATGGGCAACTCTGTCAAGCGTCTTGACACTCCTAACATCGCTACTATCTTCATAGGCATCATTATAGGTATTCTCTTCGGAAGCATACCTTTCGCCATCCCTGGTATGCCAGTTCCTATGAAGCTCGGTATCGCAGGTGGTCCGCTTATCATCGCTATCCTCATCGGTCGTTTCGGCCATCGTATGAAGCTCAACACCTATACCACCACATCAGCCAATATGATGCTCCGCGAGATGGGTCTTGTGCTCTTCCTTGCCAGCGTAGGCGTAAAGGCAGGCGCACACTTCTGGGGCACAGTAGTAGAAGGCGACGGCTTGATGTATGTGTTCACGGGCTTCCTCATCACTATCATACCTATTCTTATAATCGGTACGATAGCCCGACTGAAGTTCAAGTTCAACTACTTCACCATTATGGGTATGCTTGCCGGTACTTGCACCGATCCTCCAGCATTGGCTTACGCCAACTCAATCTGCTCACGTGAGGCTCCTGCCATCGGCTACTCTACAGTATATCCGTTGTCTATGTTCTTGCGTATCTTCACAGCCCAGCTCATCGTGCTGTTCTGCTGCGGATAAAAACAAGACAAATAAACCCCAAAGAGGGATGTGTCATTATTCTGACACATCCCTCTTTTTATTTAAGCAGCAAAGCATATTAATGCTAAACTGCAAAGTATATTAATGCTAAACTGCAAAGTATATTAATAATAAACTGCAAAGTATATTATATATAAGCTCCAGTACCAATTTATAGTTCCGAAGCAGCCGTCTTAGTAGACATGCCATAAGCCAAGGCTTCGAGTTCCTCTATACTCATGTGCTCTATCACATCTACAATCTTCTTTATCAGCTCTTCGCGCTTATACTCGTCGTCGCTACCAAGTCTTTTCTTCCAAAAGTCATTCATACGCAACTTCTTATTTCATAATGAACTTCAGTCGACCTCCTTTGACAAGGTCCTTGTGGGTAATGTAAGTGGTTTTCAATCGTCGGCCGTTCAGCTCTACATCCTTAACCTTATATCCGTCGGGAGTCTTACCCACAGCCTCAATCACAAAGTTCTTGCCATTGTCAAGATGCAACGTAACACGGTCGAAGAGCGGCGTGCCCGTCTCATACTCGCAGCTTATAGGGTTCATAGGATAGAAGCCCATAGCAGAGAAGACGTACCATGCCGACGTCTGTCCACAATCTTCATTACCACACAATCCGGCTGGCGAGTCGTTATAGAGTTTTGTGAGAATCTCGTGTACGTAGCGCTGGGCCTTCTCAGGCTGTCCTATCTTGTTGTAGATATAAGCTGCATGATGGCTCGGCTCGTTGCCGTGGGCGTACTGACCTATCATACCCGTACTGAAGAGAGGCAGTTCGGCATTGGCAGCAGGAGTATACGTGAACAGGCTGTCGAGTTTGTCGGCAAAGCGCTGCTTGCCTACAAGAGTCTCAAGTCCCTTTATGTCGTGCTGTACAGACCACATATAGTGCCAGCCATTCGACTCGCAGATATGCGACGTATAATCATCGGGCGAGTAGTTGGGCTGAAAGTTACCCTTAGAATCACGCGGCTGCATGAATGTAGAACCCGGACAATAAACGTTGCGATAGTTTTGAGCACGCTTTGCAAAAGTTTTAGCTATGTCCTTCTTGCCCAAATGCTTTGCAAGGGCAGCAATACAAGCATCATCGTAAGCGTATTCCAAAGTGCGCGACAACGACCAGTCATCTCCCAATGTAGGCTCCTTCACATCGTAAGGCACATAGCCAAGACGCTTGTACAGTCCTATTCCACGATAGTCATCAAGGTTGGCAGTCTTGACACACTCGGCAAGAGCTTCACCTGCTTTAATACCAGGAACACCCTTCAATACCGCCTCGGCAATGACCGATGCAGCATGATAGCCTATCATCATGTCTGTCTCCGATGCCCACATATTCCAAACCGGCAGTCGTCCGTTCTCCTTGCTGAATGCAACAAGCGAGTTGACCATATCGCCTGCACGCTTAGGGTCTACAATAGCATACAGAGGATGGGCGGCACGATATGTGTCCCACAACGAACAGGTCTCATAATTGTTCCATCCGCTTGCGTGGTGTATCTTACGGTCGGCTCCCATATATGTTCCGTCAACATCGTTGAACAATGTAGGAGCAATCATGGCATGGTAGAGTGCCGTATAGAATGTGGTCTGTTGTGCTGGCGTACCGCCTTCTACCTCTATCTTGCTCAGTTCACGGTTCCATTGCATCTCTGCCTGATTGCGATAATGATCGAAGTCATCGTTCGGAGCCTCAGCAGCAAGGTTCTTTGCAGCACCCTCCTGTCCCGTTGCCGACAATGCTGTGACAAAAGTCAGTTGCGACGGTCCTTCAGTAGCGAACATTATACGTGCCACATAACCATAGCCTGTCACATGTCCATCCTCAGTCTTCAGCTCGGTACGTTCTAATTGGATATTCTCTATAGGTTGAGAGAAACGGGTGCGGAACCATACACGCTGATTACGCGCCCAACCGTCTGAGAAGCGATAGCCCTCAATGGTATGCTTGTCTATTTGCGTTATCTTGGTGTCTTTGGTAGCGTCCCAGTTCATCGCCTTCGTAAGGTTAAGGATAACCATACGTTGGCGTCCGTTCTTTGGAAACGTATAACGCTGAACTCCACATCTCGGCGTTGCAGTAAGCTCTACATTAATATCATAGTCGGTAAGACGAACCTGATAGTATCCTGCATGTGCCGTCTCATCATCGTGACTGAACTTTGAATGAATACCGAGCGGTGCTGGGGCATCATTAAGCGGCAGAGTGACGGGCAGGAAAGAAATATCATAAAGGTCACCTGCACCCGTTCCTGAAAGATGTGTATGCGAGAATCCGGCAATGGTGCTGTCCGGATAGAAGTAGCCTGCTATACGATCCCATCCGGGCAAACCGTTATCTGGACTGAGCTGCACCATTCCAAAAGGAGCCTGTGCGCCGGGATAAGTATTTCCAGTATAGTCTGTACCAATGAGTGTATTGACTTTCGAAGCATAATTCACCTTCGAGGCATTGTCAGCTGTTGCCGTACTAACAGCCGTATGAGCCAGTCCAAGTGCAATCGCTGCGGTAATGAAAAGTTTATTATTCATCAATTTTCCTAAAAACTAAAAAGGGAGACTAAGGCAAAAATACTTTTAGCCGAAGTCTCCCACATTATTTTATCTAATTATCTTATTTTGGCAAAGGCCTATTAGTCGAGGTTAAGGCTCTTCTTGATAGCCTCAATCTTCTCCTCAGCAGCCTTCGTGCAACGCTGATAGCATCCGGCACACTTGAACGAAGGATCCTTCACCTCAATATAGAACTTAATCTTAGGCTCTGTACCTGATGGGCGAACGCTCACCTTAGTACCGTCTGTGCAGAACCACTGCAGTACGTTGCTTGTAGTAGGCATATCGAGCTTCTCTACCGAACCGTCCTCACGTGTAGCTGTCAAGGTCTGATAGTCCTTCCAGAGGCAGATCTTGCTACCACCGAGCTCCTTAGGAGGATTAGCACGGAAGCCAGCCATCATCTGCTTGATTTCGTCAGCACCAGTCTTGCCAGGACGTACTACGTTAACTGTGAACTCCTTAGAGAATCCATAGTCTGCATAAATCTGCATGAGCAGGTCGTAGAGAGTCTTGCCCTGGTCCTTAGCCCAAGCAGCAATCTCGCAGATAAGGCAGATAGAAGCAGGAGCATCCTTATCACGAACCTTGTCGTAAGGCAAGAAGCCGAAGCTCTCCTCACCGCCACCGATATACTGCTGCTTACCCTCTGAGATAGCAATCTCACGTGCAATCCACTTGAAGCCTGTGTAGCAGTCGCGCAGTTCTACGTTGTTCTTCTTTGCAATCTCAGCGATTACCTCAGTTGTAACAATAGTCTTAACGAGGAAGTCAGTAGGTTTGAGTTTGCCAAGCTTCTTCTTGTTCTCGATGATGTAGTAGCAGAACATCATAGCAGTCTGGTTACCGTTGATGATAACCCACTCGCCCTTGTCGTCACGACATACAATAGCAAGACGGTCGGCATCAGGGTCGGTAGCTACCACGAGGTCAGCATTGAGCTTTGTGCCAAGCTTCATACCGAGAGTCATAGCCTCAGCATTCTCTGGGTTAGGCGAAACAACTGTCGGGAAGTTGCCGTCGATTACCATCTGCTCAGGTACAACGTTGATGTTCTGGAATCCCCAAGAACGCAAGCAGAGCGGTACTATAACACGACCTGTTCCGTGCATAGGAGTATAAACGATGTTCAAATCCTTCTGACGGTTGATAACGTCCTGATCAATCATAGCCGAGTGAACAGCCTCCATATAGTCGTAGTCCATCTCGCCACCGATAATCTTGATGTTATCCCAGTTTGCCTCAAACTTAACGTCGTCGATACCTACCTTGTTCACCTCATCGATGATGCCGGTATCGTGCGGAGCAAGCACCTGAGCACCGTCACTCCAGTAAGCCTTGTAGCCATTGTATTCCTTAGGATTGTGCGATGCTGTAACATTCACACCTGCCTTAGCTCCCAACTCACGAATAGCGAATGAAATCTCAGGTGTCGGACGAAGGCTCTCAAACAAGTAAGCCTTGATGCCGTTGGCAGAGAAGATAGCTGCTACAGTCTCGGCAAAGAGGCGTGAATTGTTGCGGCAGTCATGACCTACAACAACTGAGAGGTTTTCCTCACCAGGGAAAGCCTTGAGGATGTAGTTGGCAAAGCCCTGTGTTGCCATACCTACTATATACTTGTTCATTCGGTTGGTGCCGACACCCATTGTGCCACGCAAACCGCCTGTACCAAATTCCAAATTCTGATAGAATGCATCAATAAGGGCTGACTTGTCTTCTGAATCCAACATAGCCTGTACCTCTTTACGGGTGTCCTCGTCGAATGCCGGCGTAAGCCACTGCTTGGCTCTTGCCTCGCACTGGGCTATTAGTTCCTGGTTATTTTCCATAATAAATTTATATGTTAACATTTAAAATTAATTCAATTTAGGTCAACGACAAAGTTAACTATAAAAAATGAATTGTCAGCATATTTGCAGCGATTTTTTCGCTGCAAATATTTATTCAAGTATCTTTACCATATTAAATTCAGAAATCAGTCCTTCAGGACTAACTTTTGCGCTTACACGGTATTGCGAATCTTCTATAGTATTGTCGTCGTGTGTCACAGTCTGCTTTGCCGAGAAGGTCACGGTATATTCTATCTTCTGACTTCCCACATCCTTCTTGCTGATGTTATAATCATCCATCGACTGCCACTTCATAGAGCTTACGCCACTCTTATATATCTTGTGCATGAAGGTGACAACATCGCTACGTGTGGCATTGCTCTTACCGAGGAACTTTGTCATGACCGGACTGGTTGTGCTTGTAAGAGCCTCCTCGTCGCGTGCGTTCAAGCTCTGGAAGAAACTGTTGAATACGCCATTTACCAGCAACTTGTCTTCTGGCTGTACGGTAGTAGCGTTAAGATTCTTGATTGCATCGTTTGCCTCTTCAAGATGTTCGCCATCAGGATGGCTCTCTATATAAGCCTCCAACGACTCCACATTACCTGCAGCACTTGCTACCGACCAATCGATAGAGTCGATCATGTGCTGGGCTATATTCTTGAAAGGCGAGTCAGGATGTTCGGCAAGATAGCGCTCTATAGCACTCTTCGAACCGCTCACCATAGCGTTTGTCCAGTCACGGTCAATGGCTTTAAGCATTTCGAGATGAGCCTGAATAGAGTCGATATGCTCTTCGGGTGCATTGGGATACATTGCAAGATAGTTCTGCAATACGTCTGCATCCTGACTGGTCATCGCCATCTCATAAGCCTGCTGCTCCTTGTCCGACTGAGCATTATGATAGAAAGCATAGCATATGCCACATACAACCAATGCCACAACCACTACCACCATTATTACAATACGGTTGTTTTTATGCGCATTGGCAGGTTTGTTTTGCTCTGATGTCGGTTCTGGTTTCTGCTCAGAGTCTTGCTCAAAAGTCTGCACTATAGCTTGAGCAGCTTCCTGCTCCGAGGTCTGACCTTCCGCCTCTTCACCAGTAACATGGTGGCATTGCGGACACTCTGCCTGATTAGAGAAATACACTTTGCCACATACTGGACACGTCACCACATGACCTGCAATAGGAGCCCCACAACAGGGACATACTGGAGCCTTATCACTTATGTCGTGATTGCACTCCGGACATTTTATTATTGCCATTATACGATAGTTGAATTTGATTTATCACGTTATAGTTGAATGATTAAGCTTTACGGAAAGCCCGTTTGTCAATGATGCCGGTATCGGATTTCGCGCAACCCGTGGCGTCCCATAAAGCGACTCTTGTCTACATATCCGCGTATGCCGTCGATATGCCCCTTACCCGTATACTGCCACAGCATATAGTCGTTGCCGTCGTTCAGCACAGGCTCATTCGAAGAATACTGAGCTATCATAAGCTTGTAGCCGTTCATAATGCCCGACATATACTTATTGTAGAAGTTGGTACCTGTATAGACAAGTGGTTTCTGATGGTATGCTTCCTCCACCATTGTCAGAAAAGTCATCAACGAATCGCGGAAAGCATCGTTAGACAATCCTTGCTTTGTCTCTACATCTATCATAGGTATCAAGTCCTGCTGCGAGGGGCGGCATTGAGCCTTAAAGTTCTCAAGCTGCAACTTAAGCGGGGTCTTTGGGCGGAAGAAATGATACGAGCCTACTTTCAGTCCATACTTATGCGCCAACACTATATTCTGTTCGTACTTATCGTCTATGCGATCGCCTCCTTCAGTAGCTTTAAGGTACACATACGCCATCTTGGAATTGTCGCCTATTGCCTCCCAAAAAACTTCGCCTTGATAGTGGCTTAAATCTATTCCGTGAACATGCGAACACGTATCTTCACATTGCACCTGGTAGCCTTGAGCAGAAACGCCAGTCCACCCCAGCAAGCAGACCAACGTTATTATGTATTTGCAAATATTCATATTCATAATTGCAAAGTTACAGGAAAAAGAAGACAACACAAAGGAATTAAATTATTTTAAATTGCCCTTTCGCCTAACTACAGAAAAAAGAGTAAGACGATTTGTCAAAGCCTAAATGCCGACAAACCGTCTTACTCTTTATGCCTTTTCGTTATTCTTTATATTATGGAAGACTCCATAAGGTCTCTTTCGTTATTCTTCATCCGCTGTCTCGGCAGCATGCTCGTCAATAAGTTTCTGCTGCAGATCGTTCGGAACAAGCTCGTAGCTTGCAAACTTTGTAGTGAACGAAGCACGTCCGCCTGTGAGACTGCTCAATGAGATAGAATAGTTACTCAGTTCCTTCAATGGAATCTTAGCCTGAAGTTTCTGATATCCTGCCTCGCTATCCATACCCATGATGAGAGCTCTGCGTCCCTGCAGGTCGCTCATTACGTCGCCCATATAATCGGCTGGTACATATACCTCAAGGTCGTAGATAGGCTCAAGAATCTTCGGACCTGCCTCCTTAAATGCAGCAGAGAAAGCATTGCGTGCAGCAAGCATGAACGACAACTCGTTAGAGTCTACCGGGTGCATCTTGCCGTCATAGACAATCACTCTCACGTCGCGTGCATAGCTACCGGTAAGAGGTCCGTGCTCCATACGGTCCATGATGCCCTTCAATATTGCAGGCATGAAACGTGCGTCAATGGCACCACCTACAACCGAGTTGATAAATACGAGCTTACCACCCCATTCCAGACTTATTTCCTCACGACCCTTGATATTGATCTTGAATTCCTGACCGTTAATCTTGTAAGATGTAGGATCGGGCATTCCTTCTGCATACGGCTCAATGATAAGGTGTACCTCACCGAACTGACCAGCACCACCCGACTGCTTCTTGTGTCGATACTCGGCACGTGCCATCTTAGTGATGGTCTCACGATAAGGAATGCGAGTAGGCTCAAACTTAACGTTCAGCTTCTCGTTGTTCTCAAGACGCCACTTCAATGTGCGGAGGTGGAACTCACCTTGTCCGCGAACAATAGTCTGACGCAATTCCTTGCTTTGCTCAACGAGCCATGTCGGGTCTTCCTGATGCATACGCAGAAGCGCAGCCATAAGTTTTTCTGTATCGGCGGTATTCTCTGCCTTGATTGCACGTGAGAATTTGGGGTTAGGATACTTGATGAAGTCAAACTTCCACTCGGAATCCTTACCATTGAGGGTGTTTCCTGTCTTAACGTCTTTCAGCTTAACTGTGCAACCAATATCACCGGCAACAAGCTCGTCTACTGGAATACGGTTTGCGCCAGCACATACATATATCTGTCCGATACGTTCCTTCGATCCGCGGTCAGCATTAGTCAGGTCATCGCCTGCCTTAATCTTACCGCTCATCACTTTGAAGTAGCTTACTTCGCCGATATGCGGTTCCAGACCGGTCTTGAAGAAGTAAACAGATTCCGGGCCATTGGTATCAGGGGTGATTTCCTCGCCTCGTGTATTGTGTAATTTCGGCATTTCGCTAACAAACGGAACTACATTGCCAAGGAATTCCATCAGTCGGCGTACGCCCATATCCTTACCCGCACATACACAGAATACGGGGAAGATTGAACGTGTTACAAGTCCCTTGCGGATACCCTCACGAAGTTCGTCCTCCGAGAGAGTTTCCTCCTCAAAGAATTTCTCCATAAGAGTCTCGTCATTCTCGGCTGCTGCCTCCACAAGAATCTTGTGAAGCTCCATAGCCTTCTCCTTCTCACTTTCGGGAATGTCTACGATTGTAGGCATGCCACCTTCCGGACCCCATGTGTACATCTTCATAAGAAGCACGTCAACGATGGCTCCGAAATTGCTGCCTGTACTAACCGGATACTGAATCTGTACGCACTTTGAGCCATAGATGGCCTTCATGTTGTTGATGATGTTGTCAAAGTCGCACTTGTCCGAATCGAGTTGATTGACAAGGAAGATTACTGGCTTATGCAATTTCTCTGTATATCGGAAATTGTTCTGTGTGCCAACCTCCGGACCATACTGTCCGTTAATAAGAATAACAGCCTGATCGGTAACGTTCAAAGCTGTAATTGCTCCACCAATGAAGTCGTCAGAACCCGGGCAGTCAATAATATTAAGCTTTTTGTTGTTCCACTCTACATGGAATACTGTCGGGAATACAGAATAACCATATTCATGCTCAACTGGGAAGTAGTCACTTACCGTGTTCTTTGCCTCCACTGTACCACGGCGTTTGATGATACCACTACCGAAAATCATAGACTCGGCAAGAGTGGTCTTGCCGCTACCCGCACTGCCTAAAAGGGCAATGTTCTTGATTTCATTTGTTTGATAGACCCTCATATCTTCAGGTTTTAAATGGTTAATGTAAATTGTTCATGGCGGACAAACTTGGGGCGGGGTTTATCCGACTACTAAGTTATAAAAATAAGAATAGAAACCAAAAGAAAAACAAGAAAAGTGATGTTTTTTTTTCACTTATTAGTACTTTTGCATTCTCTTAAGACACGATGTCGCCTTTTACACATTATTATATAGATAAATGAAGACTGGAATATACATCCACATACCTTTTTGCAAGAGCCGTTGCATCTATTGCGGCTTCTATAGCTCCACTTTGTTCGGATTGCAACACGATTATGCTGCGACCTTGATAAAGGAAATGCACTTGCGTCGCTCCGAATTCAACGGATTGGGCAGCATCGACAGTCCTAATTCGGTAGACACGATATACATTGGGGGCGGAACTCCTTCCACTCTCCCACTTCCTGACATTCAGGACATTCTCAATTCCGTATCTGAATGTTTCCCCGGCAATCCGCGCGAAGTGACCATCGAAGTCAATCCCGACGACATCACGCCTGAGTTTGTTGGCCGTTTGCATTCATTCGGCATCAACCGTATAAGCATGGGCATTCAGACTTTCGACGACTCGCGATTGCAGTTTCTTCATCGTCGACACACATCGTCGCAAGCGATTGATGCCGTTAGAATCATAAAAGAAGCTGGCATTGAGAATATAAGCATCGACCTTATGTTCGGATTTCCCAAACAGACGCTCGACGAATGGGCTGCTGACGTGCAGACAGCCATCAGTCTTTCGCCCACACATATTTCCGCTTACAGTCTTATGTATGAGGAGGGCACGCCTCTGTATCGTATGATGAGCGAAGGCAAGATAGCCCAGATTGACGACGAAGCGTCATTATCCATGTATAAATATCTTATGGATACGCTCGAAACTGCCGGCTATGAGCATTACGAGATAAGCAACTTTGCAAAGCCCGGCTATCGTTCTGTACACAACAGCAGCTATTGGCATAATGTGCCATATCTCGGTATCGGAGCCTCAGCCCACTCCTACAACATAAGCACACGCAGCTGGAACATAGCCGACATACGCCAGTATATCAAAGCCGTCAACAACGGAACGCTTCCTTCTGAGAGCGAGACGATTGACGAGACTACCCACTACAACGACCTTGTCACTACCGCCTTGCGCACGTCAGACGGTATGGATCTCGACTCTATCAGCCCCGCATTACGACAATACGCCCTGCAATGTGCCGGTATTCACATCAATAACGGATTGCTAAAGCATGCCGACAATCATCTGAAACTGACACGTGAGGGACTGTTTGTAAGCGACATGGTAATGGGAGACTTAATAAAAATATAAGCCACGAAGAGGGTCAAAATAGGAGTTATAGGAATTTAAGAAGAAGTTAATCCATCTACGATAGATGGAAGTTAACAGACATATGTCCGCTAACTTCTGTTAACTACGGGCAAAGCCCAAACTTCCTCTAACTTCTATTTTGACCCATACTCTATTTATTGTTTTCTTTTCTATTTACTTACACTTTCTGTACCATTCAATAAGGTTGGCTCTTGGAACCCCAAGTTTCACCATCGCATCCAGATCTTCACGTGCCTCCTTCTTGCGCTTCATCAAGATGCGCACATTGGCACGATTCAGTCTGAAGTCGGTATTGAGCGGTTTCAGTTCTATAGCCTTGCTATAATCATACTCGGCAGGACCGTACATCTTACGCTCCACTTCCATTCCACCACGTGCGGCATACGCCACAGCGCTGTCGGGATGCTGAGTCACCAATAGATTTATCATGTCCAGAGCCTCAGTATAGTGACTGTCTTTCTGATTAAGCAATGCCAATCCGAGTGTGGCCTCAAAGTTGCCCGGCACAAGACTCAACAGATGCTCGTAGTCAAGACGGGCAAATTTGTATCGTTTCTGCTGTTCGTTGACAAAGGCGCGATAGAACAGAGCAGCCAGATTGTTCGGATCACGTCGCAAGACATAATCGTACTCATCACGGGCATACTGCCACTCATCAAGCTGCACGTTCCACGACGCTTTCCTCAAACGCAGGTTTAAGGAATCGGGATGGAACGACAATGCCTCAGAAGCAGCCGACAAGCTGTCGCGAAGTTGCTGCCTTGTCTGTGCAAACATAGTGTTTGCATTAAGCGCCATTAACGCCAAGACAAGTATTAAGGTCTTCATACAGTTAGGCTTTTGCTATATAGTCGGCTATCCACTGGCCTACCTCAGCCGTGCCATACTGTGCACCACCTTCAACCTGAATCTCCGGCGTACGTACGTTGGCATCAAGCGAAGCGTCAACAGCCTTACGTACAAGTGCACCTTCCTCATTCAGTCCGAAATGCTCAAGAAGCATAGCAGCCGAAAGAATCTGGGCTACCGGGTTGGCAAGGTTCTTGCCAGCTGCCTGCGGCCATGAACCGTGTACAGGCTCGAACAACGGAGTATGCTCGCCAAGCGAACTTGACGGCTGCAATCCCATCGAACCAGTGATACAAGAGGTCTCGTCGGTAAGTATGTCGCCAAATGTATTCTCTGTAACGATAACGTCGAAGAATCTTGGCTCGGTAAGAACGCGCATCGAGGCGTTGTCGATAAACATATAGTCGGTATTCACCTCAGGATACTGCGGTTCCATCTCCTTGGCAATCTGACGCCACAGACGTGACGAAGCCAGCACGTTGGCCTTGTCTACTACGGTAAGGTGCTTGTTGCGCTTCATGGCAAACTCGAAGGCAACCTTAAGGATGCGCTCTATCTCGGGGCGAGTATATATGTCGGTATCGTATGCCTTGTCGTTGTCCTGATACTTCTCGCCGAAATACATACCGCCGGTAAGCTCACGTATTACGACAAAGTCGGCACCCTTGAGCAGTTCGTCCTTAAGGGGCGACTTGTGCAGAAGGCAGTCGAAAGTAGCTACTGGGCGCACATTGGCAAACAATCCGAGCTTCTTGCGCATAGCCAGGAGTCCCTGCTCGGGGCGTACCTTGGCAGTAGGATCGTTATCGAAACGTGGGTCGCCTACAGCTGCAAAGAGCACAGCATCGGCATTCAGACAGGTCTGGAAAGTGTCTTCAGGGAAGGGGTCGCCCACTTCGTCAATGGCATGAGCGCCACAAATGGCTTCCTTAAAACTGAATTCGTGGCCGAACTTTTCAGCCACAACCTTCATTACCTTCACACCTTCGGTCATAATCTCGGGTCCGATACCGTCGCCGGGAAGTACAGCTATTGATAATTTCATATCCTTTGTTTTTTTATTATATTGTTTATTTTGATTCTGAGTCTTGCATTTGTTCCTGCTCCACGATGTTAAGCATCTTGATTGTAGCCTTTATTGCAGCTTCGGTTTGGTCGGCATCGAGTCCACGTGTACGCAGTATCTTCTCGCCGCTACGCCATGTTATGACAGTCTGCACGAGTGCGTCTGTGCGTCCGCCAGGCGGTATCGACACGGCATAATTCTCAAGTGTGGGGAATGTGCGTCCAAGACGTTCGCGGTATATCTTGCGCATAGCCTTCACGAAAGCGTCATACTGTCCGTCGCCAAGAGCGTTGTCCTCATACTGCTTGCCGTCAATCTCAACCTTAACAGTTGCCATAGGGCGCAGTCCGTAGGCAAGCGACACCATATAGCTCACAAGCTTTATCTTGTCTTCGGGAGCCGAATGCTTCAGCACGTCGCTCACGATGAATGGCAGATCTTCCTGAGTTACAATCTCCTTGCGATCGCCCAGTTCGGTAATGCGTTGCGTGACACGTCGTGTCTGTTCGGGAGTGAGCTCCAGTCCGAGCAGTTCCAGGTTCTTTGCGATATTAGCCCTACCGCTATTCTTGCCGAGAGCATACTCGCGCTTACGTCCGAAACGTTCAGGCACAAGATTGTTGCAGTAAAGGTTGTCCTTATTGTCGCCATCGGCATGAACGCCAGCCACTTGCGTGAACACGTTCTCGCCAACGATAGGCTGGTTGGGGGCAATGGCAATACCTGAATATCCCTCTACCAGTCGGCTTATTTCGCCCAATCGGTCTTCACGGATACTGGTTTCAATACCGAGCTGGTCTTTAAGTATAGCCTGCACGCTTGCAAGCGGGGCATTGCCACAACGCTCACCCAGTCCGTTCACCGTGACATGCAGACCGCTTGCGCCACTCACCACAGCAGCCAACGAATTGGCTACGGCAAGGTCGTAGTCGTTATGTGCATGGAATTCGAATTTGGTGTCGGGATAGCGCTCCACCATCTGGCCGAAATACTTCGTCACCTCCATAGGGTTGAGTATGCCCAATGTATCGGGCAGAAGGAAACGCTTGATTCCACTCTCCACGAGGGCGTCCATCATCTTGAACACATAGTCGGGCGAATCCTTCATGCCGCTACTCCAATCCTCAAGATACAGATTTACCGCCATACCCTTCTGCATGGCAAGAGTGAGCGACTCGTATATTCCGTCGATATGCTCTTCGGGAGTCTTCTTGAGCTGATGCGTACAATGCTTAAGCGAACCCTTTGCAAGCAGGTTTATAACCTTGCATCCGCATTCGTCAATCCAGTCGATTGACTTGCCTCCATCGACAAAGCCCAACACTTCTACCCTATTCAGCTTGCCCACACTCTCGGCATAGCGGCAAATCATGCGCACAGCTTCCTTCTCACCATCAGAGACACGTGCCGAAGCCACTTCTATACGATTCACATTGACATCGCCAAGAAGCATTCGCGCCACCATGAGTTTCTCATGAGGAAGGAATGACACTCCGCTGGTCTGCTCGCCATCGCGGAGTGTACAGTCCATTATTTCTATTGTTCTTGCTCCCATGACTCTACCTTATCACGATTCTGTACAAGGAAGTCTACGTCGTCGAGTCCGTTTTCAAGGCAATGCTTCTTGTATCCGTTTATCTCAAAATGCTCGCTCTTGCCTGTAGCGAGGTTTGTCACGGTCTGATTGGGCAGGTCTACCTTCACCTCTGTCTTGTGGTCCTTGTCGATGCTGGCAAAGAGTTCCTTAAGGAATTCCTCGCTCACCACTACCGGCAACACAAGATTGTTGAGCTCGTTGTTCTTATGGATGTCGGCAAAGAACGAGCTGATGACCACACGGAATCCCGCTCCGGCAATAGCCCAAGCTGCGTGCTCGCGCGAAGAGCCCGAACCGAAGTTCTTGCCTGCTACGAGTATCACTCCGCTATACGACGGATCGTTCATAACGAAGTCGGGCTTCGGAGTACCGTCGGCATTATATCGCCAGTCACGGAATAGGTTGTCGCCCATGCCTTCTTTGTCAATTGCCTTAAGGAAGCGGGCTGGTATTATCTGGTCGGTATCCACATTCTCAAGCGGAAGGGGTATGCATGTGGAGGTTATAACGTTGAATTTCTGTTTCATTATTCTTCAATTATTAAACATTAAACATTAGAACATGAGTTCTCTCGGGTCTGTTACCACTCCCGTAACTGCTGCTGCAGCTGCTACCAGAGGCGAAGCAAGGATGGTGCGTGAGCCAGGTCCCTGACGACCCTCAAAGTTACGGTTGGATGTCGATACCGAATACTTGCCGGCAGGTATCTTGTCGTCGTTCATGGCAAGACATGCCGAGCAGCCCGGCTGGCGAATCTCGAAACCAGCTTCGGTAAGAACCTTATCCAATCCTTCCTCTCTTATCTGCTTGTCTACGAGCCATGAGCCCGGTACAAGCCATGCCGTAACGCCTTCTGCCTTATGGCGTCCCTTCACGATAGAGGCAAATGCACGGAAGTCTTCAATACGTCCGTTGGTGCAGGCTCCGAGGAACACATAGTCAATCTTATGACCGAGGAGCTTCTCGCCCGGCTCAAATCCCATGTAAGCAAGCGACTTCTTGAACGAAGCCTGACCAGCCTTGTCTATCTCATCGAGTGTAGGGATGGTCTCTGTAATACCGATACCCATACCAGGATTGGTGCCGTAAGTGATGCGCGGCTCTATGTCGGCAGCATCAAACACGAGTTCCTTGTCGAACACGGCATCGTCGCCACTCTTCAGAGTCTTCCAGTAAGCCACGGCCTTGTCCCATGCCTCACCCTTAGGAGCATATTCGCGACCCTTGATATATTCGAATGTTGTCTCGTCGGGAGCCACAAATCCGCCACGCGCACCCATCTCGATAGAAAGGTTGCAGAGTGTGAGTCGGCCCTCCATAGACATGTCGCGCACTACGTCGCCAGCATATTCAACGAAATATCCTGTAGCGCCCGAAGTGGTGAGTCGGCTCATCAGGTAGAGAGCTACATCCTTTGGCGTAACGCCCTTAGCCAACTTTCCGTTGACGCTTATACGCATCGACTTCGGCTTGGTCTGCAGAATGCATTGTGAAGCCATAACCATCTCTACCTCAGATGTTCCGATACCGAAAGCTACAGCACCCATAGCGCCATGGGTAGATGTATGTGAGTCGCCACACACGATGGTCATACCCGGCAGAGAGAGACCCTTCTCCGGTCCTACAACGTGGATGATGCCGTTGTCCTTAGAGTTCATGGCGAAGTGTGTCACGCCGAAATCGGCAGCATTCTTAGCCAATGTGTCCACCTGACGCTTTGACACGGGGTCTTCGATGGGCTTGTCCTGGTCGTGTGTAGGAGTGTTATGGTCGGGCATGCAGAATATGTGGTCGGGACGGAACATCTTGAGTCCGCGGGCACGCATGCCGGCAAATGCCTGAGGCGAAGTCACCTCGTGGCAGTAAAGACGATCTATGTACAATTGTGTAGGGCCGTCCTTGACTGTCTGCACAACATGCTTATCCCAGATTTTGTCGAATAATGTGTTCATTATAATATGTTTATATTGTTAATGTTATTGCTTGTTTGTATTTATAGTGTGGATGATTGGAGTGTGGCTTTATTTCACACGAAACTTGTTGATACAGTCGATGTAAGCCTCAACAGAAGCCGTCACGATGTCGGTATTGGCTCCGAATCCGTAGTAAACGCTTCCGTCGTACTCCACCTGCATGTGTACCTTGCCCACATCGTCCGATCCCTTCGAGATGGCCTGGATTGTAAACTCCTTCAGGGTCATCTGCTTCTGAATGATCTTCTTGAGAGCCTTGATGGCAGCATCTACCGGACCGTTGCCTGTCGAGGCCTCCTCAAACTTCTGTCCTGAGATGTCGAGTCCGATGCTTGCCACACTCTTAACGCCCATGCCTGTAGTAACCTGTAGGAAGTCGAGCTTCACAGCGTGCGAAGCCTTGGCATCGGCACCTGCCAGCATGAGTATGTCGTCGTCGTTGACCTCCTTCTTGCGGTCGGCAAGCTTGAGGAACTGCTGGTAGATAGTGTCTATCTTCGACTCGTCGTCTATCTTCACGCCCAACACTCCGAGGCGATACTTCAAGGCGGCTCTGCCCGATCGTGCTGTCAGCACTATGCTGCCGCTGTCCAGACCTACATCCTTCGGGTCGATAATCTCGTATGTGCTCACATTCTTGAGCACTCCGTCCTGGTGGATGCCGCTACTGTGGGCGAATGCGTTACGACCCACAATGGCCTTGTTAGGCTGAACGGGCATGTTCATCAGGCTCGAAACCATGCGGCTTGTGGGACAAATCTTGGTGGTGTTGATATTGGTATCGATATTGATGCCGTTGTGACACTTCAGAATCATGGCAATCTCTTCGAGCGAAGTGTTGCCCGCACGCTCACCTATACCATTGATTGTCACCTCTACCTGACGCGCTCCGTTCAGCACTCCGCTCAGCGTATTGGCTGTGGCAAGACCCAAGTCGTTGTGGCAATGGGTTGAGAGCACGGCCTTGTCGATGTTGTCCACATGCTCTACCAGATATTTAATCTTGGCTCCATACTCCTCGGGCAGACAGTAGCCCGTAGTGTCGGGAATGTTGATAACGGTAGCGCCAGCCTTGATGACAGCCTCAACCACACGTGCCAGATACTCGTTGTCGGTACGTCCGGCATCCTCGGCATAGAACTCCACGTCCTCGACATATCGCTTGGCATAGGCCACGGCACGAACGGCACGCTCTATTATCTCCTCACGGTTTGAGTGAAACTTATACTTAATGTGCGAATCTGACGTACCGATACCGGTATGGATGCGTCCACGCTTGGCATACTTCAGAGCCTCGGCAGCACAATCTATGTCCTTCTCTACAGCACGTGTCAGAGCACAGATAGTGGGCCATGTCACAGCCTTTGAAATCTCAATGACCGAATTGAAGTCGCCAGGACTTGAAATAGGGAATCCCGCCTCAATCACGTCTACACCCAATTGCTCAAGCTGCTTTGCCACCTGTATCTTCTCAACGGTATTCAACTGGCAACCTGGCACCTGCTCACCATCGCGGAGCGTAGTGTCAAAAATGTACAATCTTTCACTCATCCTTATATGTGTTTTTACGTTATTACTTAAACCGAAAAAACCTTTCACACTACCTTGTAGGGGTTAGTGAGAAAGGTTTTTCTTGTCGTCTGCTCTTAAGAGAGACTGTATTGTTTGCGGCAACCTATTAGCATACACTACCCCGTTCGACATTGTTCCAAAGTCGAATTCGAATAATAATGCTAATAATGTTGTACGACAAATTCATATTTATAATATATTTATGGTGATACGTCTTATTTCGGTTACAAAGGTAAGAAAATATCGGTAGCCTGCAAATAAATTATTACTTTTTTTATCGTATTTATTGCATTTTGTTATACCGTAGCGTTTTTCAAGTCCTACTACACCTTATTATATAATAGAGCATGTATTACAAAACAGCTACAAGAATGTAATAAAAAGACAAATTATTAATGCGTTTTCTTGGTTATTCTCCAGAAAACATCTATTTTTGTAACGTTAGAAAAAAAACAAATTATGAAAACGACCAAAGAATACATATCGTTGATAGAATCTCATGCCGAAGAACTAAAAATATTGTTCGGCATAAAGTCTTTGCGCATATTTGGTTCGGTTTCGCGCAACGAACAAAAGGAAGGTAGCGATGTTGACGTGTGCGTGGATATGGCGCCAAAAGCTTTTTTAGTTGTTCGCCTGAAACGCTTTCTTGAAAATCTGCTTCAATGCTCTGTCGACGTCGTAAGAATGCACAAGCATATCAATCCATATTTACTTGAGGAAATTGATAAAGACGGAATTTATGTTATCCAATAGATTAAAAGTATTGCTGTTTCAGATAAGAACAGCAATACTACAATTGAAAGAATGGAATAATAATGTTCAGAGTTCTGACGATTATTATTGCTCACCTGATGGAATGAAAAATCTTGCAGCCAGTTGTATGCTCATTGAGGCTATTGGGGAGAGCATCAAACAGATTGATAAAATCACAGAAGGAAATTTGTTAGCTAAACGGCCAGAAATTCCATGGAAGGACGTTATTGGTATCCGTAATCATATAGCCCATGGTTATTTCGATATTGACGGCGACATGGTGTTTGATGTCGTCAAAAATGATTTGGATTCTTTATTGGAAGCTATAGAGTATTTTATAGAAAATCTTACTGTAGAGAAATAATAGAAAAGGACTCCATTTGGTGAGCAAATGGAGTCCTTTTGCCACCTAAAAGGAGTCCTTTTGCAAGCCAAAACGACTCCTTTTGCATTCCGAAAGGAGTCCTTTTGTATTTAGGGGGACAGATTTTGAGGTTTCAAGCCCGTTTTTCCAAAGGAAAACCTTATTTTTGCATAACGTAACATTCAACCTAAATACACATACAAACTGAAATATGATAACAGGCGAAATAAAAAACAAGATCGACCAGATTTGGGACACCTTCTTTGTGGCTGGCATCACCAACCCCATAACCGTACTCGAACAGATGACATATATATTCTTCATGAAGATGCTCGACGACAAGCAGCTGCAGGAAGAAGAGAACGCACGCGACTGGGATAGCGAAGTGCAGAACCCTACATTCATCGACGGCAAACTGTGGGTCAATCCCGAAGCCGTGAGCGATGAGGAGCGTGCCGGAGTGCCTTACGAGAGCCTCAGATGGCACGTTTTCAAGAATTTTGGTGCCGACAATATGTATAAGGTTGTGCGCCAGAGCGTGTTTGAGTTTATCAAGCACATCGGAACGGGCGAAGAGAGTGCCTACAGCCGATATATGAAGTCAGCCATCTTCCTCATACCCAACGCCCGTACGCTTGCCAAGATAGTTGACGGAGTAGACTCGCTCGACATGAACAACCACGACGCCATGGGCGATGTCTACGAGTATATACTCGGCAAGATGGCGGCTTCGGGCACCAACGGACAGTTCCGCACGCCACGCCACATCATACGCATGATTGTAGAGATGATGCAACCTACTCCACAAGACTACATCTGCGACCCCGCTATGGGTTCGGCAGGATTTCTGGTAGAGGCGGTAAAGTATATCAAGGAGCACTATGAGACAGCCTTGTACGTCGGCGACGAGGCACGCCACATGAAGACTTCGATGATTAACGGATATGATACCGACCAGACCATGCTGCGCATAGGAGCCATGAACCTTCTGCTTCATGACATTACCGCTCCCGAACTGGCGTGGCGCGACTCTCTGTCGGAGCAGAACGACGACCAGGGCTGCTACTCGCTCATTATGGCTAACCCTCCCTTTGCAGGCAGTCTCGACAAGGGCAACGTCAACAAGAACATCCTTGCCTATGCCAATACCAGCAAGACCGAACTGCTGTTTCTTGCCCAGTTCGTACGCTCACTTGAGATAGGCGGACGTTGTGCCAGCATCGTTCCCGACGGAGTATTGTTCGGAACATCTAAGGCTCACGTTGCCATACGCAAGGAGATAGTGGACAATCAGCAGCTACGTGCCGTAATATCCATGCCGAGCGGAGTGTTCAAGCCATACGCAGGAGTGTCGACAGCCGTACTCGTATTCAACAAGACCAATTGTGGCGGAACCGACCGTGTATGGTTCTACGACATGAAGGCAGACGGTTTTTCTCTGGACGACAAGCGTTCGCCAATCAACGACAACGACATTCCCGACGTAGTAAACCGATTCCTCAATCCCGACAAAGAGCAGGAACGCACCCGCAAGGACCAAAGCTTCTTCGTGCCCGTAGACGAAATACGCCAGAACGACTACGACCTCTCTATCAACAAATATAAAGAGGTGGAGCGCGAGCGTGTGGAGTATGAGCCGGTGAAGGACATATTGGCGCGATTGGAGCAGACCGAAGCAGAATATTCCAAGGGATACGGAGAGCTGAGAGGAATGTTGGAGGAGTAAAGGAATAGCTATAAAAACCTATGGCACAATCACTTTGTAAAATCTATTTGCACATTATATTCCACATCAAGACCACAAGTCCATGTATTCTTGATGATGATCTCAAACGTGTGCACGCCTATATCGGCGAAATAATAAACGACACGAAATGCACAACCATTTGGGTTGGAGGTGTTGGCGACCATGTACATGCCTTGTGTCTATTAGGTCGTGAGGTATCGATAGCGCAACTTGTGGAGGCTATGAAACGCAATAGCAGCCGATGGATAAAATCGCTATCCCCAAAATATTCATGGTTTGCATGGCAAGGCGGTTATGCGGCTTTGTCAGTAAGCCAGTCGGTTGTGGACAAAACATTGGCGTACATCAAAAACCAAAGGGAGCATCATAAGAAGACGTCATTCCAAGACGAATACAGGCAGTTTTTGAAATTGTATAATATTGAATATGACGAAAAGTATGTGTTTACGGATTAGCAAGGACGTGAAACCACCAACGTTGCAAGGACACGATACCAACAACGTATGTGCAAGGACGTGAAACTAATAACGTATGTACAATGACGGGCTGAAAGCCCAATGTTTCCATAGCCCAGGGCATCGCCCTGGGTAAACGGACAAACCCGCCAAGCGCCCTGCAAGGGCAACTATAAAAACAACGA
>ULYE01016218.1_pt1 | contig 40464 bp, 39 predicted proteins | sample 1961921 | NCBI WGS metagenome assembly ULYE01 (sample SAMEA4835856, study PRJEB28245) | human gut metagenome | biome: gut microbiome; material: fecal sample | place: Denmark | collected 2008 | reverse complement strand
TTGCGTTGAAATGTCAAGACCGACATACCTAAAATCTTGCATCTACGTGCTCTAAGTCACAAATTATATTTATTATCTTTGGGAAGAATTTTAACCCCAAATATGCAAGCCTATGAAAGTAGTATGCAGTCTTGACGTGCACGAAGATAGCGTTTATCTTTGTATTAACTTTGTGATGGTAACACCTCGTCTACAAATTATTAACCATACTGACGGACGGCTATGGAAGCCAGTTTGAATACAAACTCGAAGAGGAAAGTATAATTATATGAATAGACCCTTGTTTGCGCTTGGGCCTGAGAGAGTTTGTGTGCCTCATTTAAATTATACAGATGTTTAGTTACCTTTTGCGGAGATATTTTTGTTTTATAGAGGAAGTGGCATAAACAAAAAAAAGACGTAATGTAGACAATGCATTACGTCTTTCGTTGTTGCGGAGAGAGAGGCTCTCGAACCTATACATTCAAGAAATATCATAAAATTGCAAATTACTGATAATCACACACAATTTGGAATACATAGTAAATCTAAATCTTTCTGAATATCTTTTGCTATTCCAAATATTGGGTGTATATTTGGGTGTAGAATTTCAAACGCACCCAATTATGAATATCAAACGAAACATCATTTTTGCATTGGAAAGCCGGAAAAAGAACGGTGTGCCAATTGTGGAGAATGTCCCCATCCGTATGCGCGTCATATACGCAAGCCAGCGCATTGAGTTTACAACGGGTTACCGCATCGATGTAGCCAAATGGGATTCCGACAAGCAGCGAGTAAAGAACGGGTGTACCAACAAATTAAAGCAAAGTGCATCTGAAATCAATGCCGATCTGCTGAAATACTATGCCGAAATTCAAAATGTGTTCAAGGAGTTTGAGGTACAGGAAACCATGCCAACTACCCAACAACTAAAGGATGCATTCAACCTGCGGATGAAGAATGCCAACGAAGAACAGCAGGAAGAAGCACAGATAAGTTTTTGGGAGGTGTTCGATGAATTTGTAAAAGAATGCGGCAATCAGAATAACTGGACTGAATCCACATACGAAAAGTTTGCAGCCGTTAAAAATCACCTCAAGGAGTTCAAGGAAGATGTGACCTTTGAATATTTCGATGAGTTCGGATTGAACGAGTATATCAATTTCCTGCGTGACAAAAAAGACATGAGAAACAGTACCATCGGTAAACAAATGGGATTCCTCAAATGGTTCCTGCGATGGAGCTTCAAGAAAGACTATCACCAGAATATAGCATACGATACGTTCAAACCGAAATTGAAAACCACCCCCAAGAAGGTAATCTTCCTGACATGGGAAGAGTTGAACAGACTAAAAGACTATCAGATACCCAAAGACAAACAGTATCTGGAACGTGTCCGGGATGTTTTCCTGTTCTGTTGCTTTACCAGTCTGCGTTATTCAGATGTTCGTAACCTAAAGAGAAGTGATGTCAAGTCCGACCATATAGAAGTCACCACCGTTAAAACGGCAGATAGTCTGAGTATTGAACTGAACAAGTACAGTAAAGCCATACTTGAAAAATACAAGGACATCCATTTTGAAAACCACATGGCATTGCCTGTTATCAGCAATCAGAAAATGAATGATTATCTGAAAGAACTGGGAGAACTGGCAGAAATTAACGAACCTATACGTGAAACCTACTACAAAGGAAATGAACGTATAGATGAAGTTACACCGAAATACGCATTACTCAGCACACATGCAGGAAGAAGGACATTCATCTGTAATGCACTGGCTCTCGGTATTCCTGCACAGGTTGTAATGAAATGGACAGGGCACAGTGATTATAAAGCCATGAAGCCTTACATTGACATAGCAGACGATATTAAGGCCAATGCAATGAACAAGTTTAACCAACTCTAAAAGTATCAGTCAGTTTCACAGATTATCCATTATTAGAGTTATCTTTGTTAAGTAATAGTTAGTGATATGGAAAATAACAACGAACATAATATAAAGAAAGGTCATTTTGATGCCTTTGTCCATGCTGTCGGTTCGGAAATAGAACAGGCACAAGTCCGACTCATTACCGCAGCCAATGCCCAGATGTTGTTCCATTACTGGAAAATGGGGAATTATATACTGTACCACCAACACCTACATGGGTGGGGTGGTAAAATTATCAAAAAATTGGCACAGGCAATCAGATTCAATTATCCTGAAAAGAAGGGATATTCGGAACGTAATCTTACTTATATGTGCCAGTTTGCCCGTTTATATCCGTTAAATGTACTTCGTAGTTTTATTGAAGCAGATTCAATACTGTCGGTCCCAAATATTCAAAACATTACTAATGAAGTCCTTAAGCTCAATAGCGGACAATTTACGCAGGAGCTTACTGCGCAAATACAATCAGCTGATAATCAATCTTTAGAAATTACGCAGGAGGTTCCTGCGCAATTTCAGAATGTAGCAAAAACAGTAGCAACCATCTATAAAATAAAAATAGAGGATATAGAAGATTTATTCTTGGCGTCACCGATTGCAAGAATAAATTGGGCAAGCCATATGGTCATACTCAATAATCCGCTACCATTGGGCGTAAGGTATTGGTATATGAAACAATCTGTAGAAATGGGTTGGAGCAGTAATGTGCTGAAAATGCAGATTGAAAGTAATCTGTATGACAGACAAATCAAGAGTAACAAGGTAAACAACTTCACTGCCACACTTCCGGCACCTCAAAGCGATCTTGCCAATTATCTGTTAAAAGACCCGTATATCTTTGACTTGGCAGGAGCAAAGGAAAAGGCTGACGAAAGGGATATAGAAGAACAGTTGGTAAAGCATGTAACCCGTTACTTGCTGGAAATGGGTAACGGCTTTGCTTTTGTTGCCAGACAAAAACATTTCCAGATTGGGGACAGTGACTTTTTCGCCGACCTGATCCTATATAATATCAAGCTCCATGCCTATGTTGTCGTGGAAATGAAAGCAACGCCATTCAAACCGGAATATGCAGGGCAGTTAAATTTCTATATCAATGTTGTAGATGATAAACTGAGGGGAGAAAATGATAACAAGACCATCGGTCTTTTGCTGTGCAGGGGTAAGGATGAGGTCGTGGCACAATATGCCTTGGCTGGATATGACCAGCCGATAGGTATCAGCGACTATCAATTGAGCAAGGCAGTACCCGAAAATCTGAAATCTGCCCTACCGAGTATAGAAGAAGTGGAAGAAGAACTGACCTTATTCCTTGACAAGGACAAGAACCCATAATATAAAGTATATGGCAGGAAAGATACAGACGATGATTCCCCAATATGGAGAACTCAACAGAATATACAGAGACTATATAGATAATTACGCTTTTTCTTTTGACAGGCAGAAATTCATATCGGATTTCTATCAGGAGTATAATGACATGAAATCCTTTGAAGCCGCTATCCTTGAACTGGTGCTTGACAAGCAAAAAGAGCAATACACCTTGATACTCAACAGCCTGAAAACTGAAATAGAAAAGAGCATACAGGCTTATGAGATACGCCCGTTAAGTGACAGAGCCATAGAACGTGCTTGCTATCAGCACATGGAAAGGTATTCTCAGGAAATTGAAGCCCAGCTGGATGTTACAAGAAGTCTGAGCAAGCCGCTGAATGAAGCCAACAACAGGTATGATTCCATTGGTTACAGGGAGCATACAGCCGAAGAGGAAAAACAGGCAGAGAAAGAATATGAACGCTGCAAGGCTGAATATGACAGGGAAAAAGCCAAACTGAACAAACTCTATGATCAGCAAAAGGCTGCAAGAACAGAGGCATTCCAATACATGAAGAACTGTTGTGCGGACATATACCGTCAAAGCTGCCTTTTTCTGGATATATTGAAGAAATACATTCCTGACGGAAAGCAAGAGAATAAATCAAGCGAGCCAATCAGTCAGCAGGAAACGACAGAAGAACAACAGGAATATTTCAGCATGAAATTACTTTCGCTCATTCATGAGGTGTGCATAGGAGAACAGTTCGAAGAAATTTCCGCACTGGATTTCTATGCCAATATGAATCTTCACCCCTGCAACTGTAAGCTGAAAATAAAACCGAGAGAGAAAATACGTGTATGCTATCTGATATTCCTGATGAGCGAGAAACTCTCCAAACAGGACAGGGACAAATGGAAAGACAGAATACTGAAACTGCTGGATATTGACGACAGCTACTACAAATCCAAGTACAAGGAGCCTGTTTCAGATTTCCCCAGTGACAGCAACCAAAATTTCGCCAAGGAAATGGAACATATATTCAGATAATCCGTAATATATCCTGATACTTTACGAAAGTTCCACTTTTACCACTCAAAATAATTTTTGAGTGGTATTTTTATTTTCTGATATTCAATAAGATACAATGATATTCAGTTTGTACCGTCCCCATCCTTACCACTCATAACCCTACCTAATTTTGCATCGTTCGAGAACAGAAATAACAGCCAGTGCGCAGGGCTGATTGTTTAACGACTAAATAGATTGGACGATGACAAATATCCAAGAATTATTATCAAAACCCGTCTGGCAGATGACAGGCGAAGAATTCATATTCCTGAGTAAGCACGCTTCAGGTCAGGCCGAAGCATTGCCGCAACCCGTTACAGACACGGAAAAGAAGTATGTGTACGGAATACTCGGTATAGCCAAACTGTTCGGGTGCAGTCTGCCCACTGCCAACCGCATAAAGAAAAGCGGTAAGATAGACAAGGCGATTACCCAGATAGGGCGCAAGATTATCGTAGATGCGGAATTGGCTCTTGAGCTTGCCGGGAAGAAAACAGGAGGACGGAAATAATGGGAGGTATGCTTATGGACTATATGAAAGAAATAAAGGAGATTTCGGCAGAACAGGCAATAATCCTTTGGCAAGCTTCACGCCTGAGTCTGTCGAAAATCTACGAAAAAGCACCTGAGATTCTAAAAGTGCAAGGTTCGGTCATTGGTACACTGGGCAATTTCAGTGCATCCATCGGCAAAGCCAAGAGTAAAAAGACTTTCAATGTATCGGCTATCGTAGCCGCCGCATTGAAAAACGGTACGGTACTGCGGTATGTTGCGGAACTACCGGAAGAAAAAAGGAAGATTCTTTATGTGGACACGGAACAAAGCCATTATCACTGTCTGAAAGTCATGAAACGTATTTTACGGCTTGCTGGTCTTCCTGATGACAGGGACAATGAACATCTGGAGTTTCTCGCTTTGAGGAAATACACGCCCGAACAGCGTATCAGGATTGTCGAACAGGCTATCTATAATACACCGGACATAGGGCTTGTAATCATAGACGGCATCCGTGATATGGTATATGACATCAACAGTCCGGGAGAATCGACACGCATTATATCCAAACTGATGCAGTGGACGGATGACAGGCAGATACACATCCATACGATACTCCACCAGAACAAAGGCGATGAAAACGCAAGAGGGCATATCGGTACGGAGCTGAACAACAAGGCGGAAACCGTTCTGCTGGTGGAAAAGGACAAGAGCAACGGGGATATAAGCAATGTTTCAGCCATGCACATCCGTGCAATGGATTTCGAGCCTTTCGCTTTCCGTATCAACGACAATGCATTGCCTGAACTCATAGAGGGGTACAGACCCGAAGCGAAGAAACCCGGAAGACCGGAAGAGGAAAAGTTTGACCCTTACAGACATATTAGCGAACAGCAGCACCGCATAGCACTGGAAGCGGCTTTCGGACTGAAAGAGGAATACGGCTACAAGGATCTGGAAACCTCCTTAATCAAGTCATATATGTCGGTAGGTGTAAAACTGAACCATCAAAAAGCGGTATCACTTATCACCATGCTCCGGAACAAACGGATGATAGTACAGGAGAACGGCAGGAAATACACGTTCAAGCCGGACTTTCACTATTAGACCGTATAACCTGTAATCACTTCACTTTATTCGGCAGGTCTATATATTAAGAATAAAGCGAAGCGGTTGTAGGGAATAGAAAAGCGCTTCACTTTATTACCGTATCCTATATATACGAAGATAAAGTGAAGTGATTATACAGACCGTACTTCATAAAAAAGTACGGGCGAAAAGAGAAATAAATATTCCAACCATTATTCAAACACTCATCTTATTATGGATATACAGACAGCAAAACAAATCAGGATAGCGGATTTTCTGTACAGTTTGGGATATTCTCCCGTCAAGCAGCAAGGTATTAACCTATGGTACAAATCCCCGTTACGGGAAGAGACAGAACCCTCGTTCAAAGTAAATACCGAGCGCAACCAATGGTATGATTTCGCAATCGGCAAAGGTGGAAATATCATCGCACTGGCACAGGAACTCTACTGTTCCGACTATGTGCCTTATCTTCTACAGAAAATCGAAGAACAGATACCACACATACGTCCCGTGTCTTTCTCTTTTGGCAAGCAATCATTTTCCGAACCGAGTTTTCAGCAATTGGACATTGTGCTGCTGGCTTCTCCTGCCCTGCTTGCCTACCTACAGGAAAGAGGGATAAACACGGCACTGGCGAAAAGAGAATGTAAGGAAGCCCGTTTCACCCACAACGGCAAACGGTATTTCGCCATTGCCTTTCCGAACATATCAGGCGGATATGAAATTCGCAACCGATATTTCAAGGGATGTATCGCACCAAAAGAAATATCCCATATCAGACAGTCAGGAAAACCAAGGAGTACATGTTACGTTTTTGAGGGATTTATGGATTACCTTTCCTTTCTTACTTTAAGGCTGGAAAGCTGTCCGCAATCACCCGACTTCGACAGACAGGATTACATAGTTCTTAATTCCGTAGCCAATGTTCCCAAGGCACTCTATCCGTTGGGAAGCTATGAGCGCATCCACTGTTTCTTTGACAATGACCGTGCAGGAATGGAAGCAATACAGCAAATCCGAAAGGAGTATGATGCTACCCGGTATATACGTGACGCCTCGCAAATCTACAGTGGATGTAAAGATCTGAACGAATATTTACAGAAACGAATAGCCGATAGGAAAGAGCAAGCGCAATCTGTCGAAAAGAGGAATGATACGCTATCCAAGAAACCGAAAGGCTTCCGGTTATAGCCCACTATAACTACACGCTTCGCTTTCGTAGTTGTGGGCTCTCCCGAGGGGATTAGGGCTTTGCCCTAATGACCCACTCAGGGCGTTTCACCCCTGAGAACCCCGAGCAAAGAGTGACCCTCTCTTTGCAATCTCCGCTTATGGGTTACCCCTAAGAACCCCTCTGCGAAAGCGAGCAAAGTAAATCAATTGTAAACAAAGGAAAGAAGCTATGGCAACAAAATCAAGCATACATATCAAGCCTTGCAACATCGCATCGAGCGAGGCACACAACCGAAGGACTGCCGAGTATATGCGTAATATCGGGGAGTCCAGAATCTATGTCGTTCCCGAACTTTCCACCGATAACGAACAGTGGATAAATCCCGACTTCGGCACTCCCGAACTGCGAACTCATTATGACAATATCAAGCAAATGGTCAAGGAAAAGACCGGACGTGCCATGCAGGAAAAGGAAAGGGAACGCAAGGGAAAGAATGGAAAGATTATCAAGGTGGCGGGATGCTCACCCATCCGTGAAGGAGTATTGCTTATCAGACCGGACACCACACTGGCTGATGTACGCAAATTCGGTGAAGAGTGCCAAAGACGCTGGGGCATCACTCCGCTACAGATTTTCCTGCATAAAGACGAAGGGCATTGGCTGAACGGTCAGCCGGAAGCAGAAGACAAGGAGAGCTTCCAAGTCGGTAACAGATGGTTCAAACCAAATTATCATGCTCATGTCGTATTCGACTGGATGAACCATGAAACTGGAAAGAGCCGAAAGCTCAATGACGAGGATATGGCAACCATGCAGACCCTTGCTTCCGATATTCTCCTGATGGAACGTGGACAGGCAAAAGCTGTCACAGGTAAAGAGCATCTGGAACGAAATGATTTCATCATTGAGAAGCAGAAAGCCGAACTGCAACGTATAGAGGAAACCAAGCGACACAAGGAACAACAAGTAAGCCTTGCCGAACAGGAACTCAAACAGGTAAAAGCAGAGATACGCACGGACAAACTAAAGAAAACAGCCACCAATGCTGCTACCGCCATAGCAAGCGGTGTAGGTTCTCTTTTCGGAAGCGGTAAGCTGAAAGAACTGGAACATCACATCGAGCAGCTACATCAGGAAATTACCAAACGGGACAAAGCTACTGATGAATTAAAAATTCAGATACAACAAATACAGGAACAGCATAGCAGACAAATTCGTAATCTTCAAAGAATACATAATCAAGAACTTGAAGCCAAAGACAAGGAAATATCACGATTGAGCACCTTGCTTGAAAAAGCCCACAAATGGTTTCCCATGTTCAAAGAGATGTTGAGAATGGAAAAATTATGCGCTGTTATCGGGTTTACCAAAGACATGATAGAAAACCTCTTGACAAAGAAAGAATCCATACAATGTAGTGGCAAAATTTATTCCGAAGAACACAGGTGGAAATTTGACATCAAGAATGATATTTTTAGGGTTGAGAAACATCCGATGGATAGTGGTAAGCTTATGCTGACCATAAACCGACAACCCATAGTACAATGGTTTAAGGAACAATGGGAAAAGTTACAGCAGAATCTACGTAACTCGGTGCAGAGAGAGCAAAAATCCAGAGGATTTAGAATATAGAATAGCCTATTATTAATAAAATCAAGTATCTATGCATCCAAACAGATTGTTTTTATTACAGAATCAAAATCCTAAGAATTTATAAAAAATGAAGCCTAAAGAAGTTTTGGAAAAATGGATAGATTGCTTTAACAAAGCAGATGCTTATCATATAGCAGAGCTGTATGCTACTAATGCAGTAAATCATCAAGTCGCAAACGAACCAATAATAGGTAAAGAATCAATCTACAAAATGTTTGTGAATGAATTTGCCACTGCTAAAATGGTTTGTATGGTGGAAAATATTTTTGAAGATGGCGAATGGGCTATCATGGAATGGAAAGACTCTCTTGGACTTCGTGGATGCGGATTTTTTCATGTAAAAGATAACAAAATCGTCTTTCAAAGAGGGTATTGGGATAAACTTTCATTCTTGAAGCAACACAATCTTCCAATTGAATAAGTACTATCAGAATACGGACTGGGAAATTGAAATACCCAGTCCGAGTTATATAATGAATTTTACTTGTTAAACTATTTAAAGTCAGTTGGATAACAAACCATACCTTTCACATTCTCAGTAGCTCCAGGTATTAATTCAGCCACCATGCAATATTCATGAGAGACTTCGAAAGGAAATTCAATTCCTAAATCGATAGCCTTGCGATAGCCAAATCGAGGATAATACTCTTTATGCCCCAATACGACTGCTGTGCCGTAACCCAAAAGTGCTGCCCTCTGATGGGCTTACTGAATCAACATCCCCCCCCCAATTCCCTTACGCTGGAATTCCGGCAAGACTGCCAATGGAGCTACACTCAGGGATGTGACAGACTGGGTGTCACTGTCTATCTTTACTTCTGTAAGTAAGATATACCAGACAATTTGTTTTTCTGTCATTTTCTTGTTCTTATCTAATTGTTAGGCTCATTGTTGTTATACATTGTTTAATTATAGATAAATCGTGAATATCCTTCTCTCTTAAATCGTAGCCCGAATGGAATACTTGTTGCCCTTTTGCAGAAATGCAAGGGATGCTTCTGCCTTCAAAGACTGCTGTTCCAAAATAGTCCGGTTGAAATTCATACCAGCCTCCATCCAAGTCGGCTTGTTTGGAAGTGCCGTCCGCATTCAAGACAAAAGGATGGATATCAATATAGCCTAATTCTTTGCTATACAGTTCCACACGGGTGGGCAACCAATTTGTTTCAATTTGATATCCTCTCTCCTGCAAAAGATCAAGGAGTTGGTCTGTATAATTGGCATCAAAATCAATGTCAATATCTCTATGCAAGCGGGTTTGCTGTCCGTACAAGACATCCACTCCCCAGCCTCCATCCAACCAAAACTGCATGTCCAGGCTTTCCAACAAGTCCAAAACTTGAAATAACTCTGTAATCGTAGTGTGTTCTTTCTTTGTCATATAATAATTCTTTAATAAATAATACTATGCGTAATTATCCAACTGCTTGATTGAAGAAATAAAATTTGCACCCACTCCAATCAGAAAGATAACCCATCCGCTGATCATAAAGACGGATGTGATACCCCATGCTTCCACCCAATATCCTGAAGCTACGATACCCAGCATTGATGGAAAGGTACTCAAACTAAAGATGAGAGAAAAAGTCCGTCCAAGCATGTCCGAAGCCAAGTTCTGCTGAATAATAGCGATGAAAAGCGCATGGTAAATGGAATAGGCTATGCCTCCTGTAAATGTTAGGCAAACAAAACCTATAAATGCGCTTGATGGTAAATAACTGGCGCTAATCAGATACAATCCCAATATCACATAAGCCGTATGCATCACTAATGTTTGCTTGCTTTTCAAAGCCTTACAGGCAAGTACTAAACCGCCCAACAATGCCCCTGAGCCCCAACCCATTTCCACAACTCCCATTTGCAAAATGTTTCCGTTGAAATGCAGAAGCGTCATAAAAGGAAATAACGTAAAAACAGGCATAAGGACAAAAGTCACCAGCGTAAAGCATACGAATAAAGGCAAAATGCCCATTGTACGCCGCAAGGTATGCCAACATTCCGTCAGTTCTTTTTTGAAATCTGGAAGAACTTTCGTTTTTTGAAGAGAAGGAATCTGGACACAAAGTAAGGTCAGACAAGCAGCAACAGCTCCGATCACATCTATGAGCAGAATATACTGTATGGGAAGCCAAACAACGAGGCTTGCCCCTACAACGGGAGCTATCACCTCACTGAAGGATTGAATGGAATGGTACAAACCTGATACCCTGACAAGATGGTGCTTGGGAACCAGTAGAGGGATGCTTGCCTGTAAAGCAGGTGCATGAAACGTACTGCCTATTGAACGACAAGCAGTCAATAGATAAAAAAAAGAAAGGTCTTTATAACCCTTGGTTATCACAATAAAAAGACATAGGGTACAGAACGCGATGAACAAGTCCGAATAAAACATCGTTTTCTTTCGATTCCATCTGTCAACATAGACCCCGGCAAACAAGCCTAATACAAATTGTGGTAAAAATCCAGCTAAAATAGCCAGAGATAAAGCTGTCGGGGATTTAAATTCGTTGCTAATCCAAAAAATAATGGAGAAGCCAACAATCGTACTTGTTAAAATAGATATGAGTTGGCCTATTCCTATCACGGCCAAAGTTGATTTCCAATGATTCATTGTGCTAATATTTCATGCGTTTATAGATAAGTACTTTCGTACATTAAGCAAAACGAAATTCTATCCACACAAAAAACTTGTATTATAATCCACTCCTGACGTTGGAATACAATAACAAATACTTTCAGGACGATGTAAAGTCCTGAAAAATCAAACTGAATGGATAGATAAATATTAGTCTTTTCTCATCGGATTCTTTTAATATCGCTACTCTTTTATTATGTAGTGGTTGTATTATCTTAAATAAAACAAAAACACCGACTTTACATTCTTGGGTGTAAAACTGGGTGTTTGTTTTGCAATCTGCTGATTTTCAGCGTTTGTTGCGGAGAGAGAGGGATTCGAACCCCCGGTACCTCTCGGTACGACGGTTTTCAAGACCGTTGTAATCGACCACTCTACCATCTCTCCAAACCTTCACAACGACTTGTGAAGCATCTTTGTTTTGTGTCCGGAAGGCTGTTTTACCAGCGCCCCTTTCCAAAGACGCTGCAAAGGTATGCACTTTTCCTTGATTGACCAAACAGTTGGGCCTTTTTCTTTTACAAAAGGTAAAACTTTGATGGATTTGAGGCATTTGACTGCCCCATTTCGCCCAAAAAGGAAGGGATTTCGCTCAAACCTGGAAGAGGATTTCATTCAAAGAGGAAAAGAGTTTCACTCAAAGAGGAAAGGAGTTCGGCCTAAAGAGAAAAGGCGTTTCGCCCAAAGAAGAAAAGAGTCCAACCTAAAGAACGAGATTATGCAGCAGAGAGGCGTAGGTGCTGATGGCATCGGCTACCTCTGAGCGCAGGATGTATTCATCGGCAGTGTGACTACGGCTGCTTTCTCCCGGTCCCATCTTCAGGCTCGGGAAGGGCATAAGCGCCTGGTCACTCAGGGTAGGTGAACCAAACGGTTTCTTGCCCATGGCTGTGAGTGCCTGCACTATCGGGTGACTGGTGCTGATGGATGAGGAGTTGAGGCGGAAGGAACGTGCTTTGACCTCACTCTTCACCTCCTGGCAGATGAGTTGGAAGAGTTCTTGATTGGAATACAACTCGTTGGAACGCACATCCACAGTGAAGGTACACTGGTCGGGGATGACGTTGTGCTGGGTGCCGGAGTTGACTATCGTCACCGTTGTCTTCACTTTGCCCAGCAGGGGCGATACCCTCTCCCACTCCTTGGTGCGGAACCACTGCATGTCGTCAAGTGCATGATAGATGGCATTATCACCCTCATCGCGGGCTGCATGACCGGCTTTTCCGTGGGCTGTGATGTCGAGAACCATCAGCCCCTTCTCGGCTATAGCAGGCTGCATGCCAGTAGGTTCGCCCACCAGAGCTACATCCACATGCGGCAACAGACCCACCATACGCTCCATTCCATCACGCCCGCTCACCTCCTCCTCGGCACTTGCCAGGAAGAGGAGGTTGTAAGGAAGAGCTTCCCCACTGAGCCTGCGGAACACCTGCAGGAGCGATACCAGACTGGCTCCGTCGTCATTACTGCCCAGCCCATAGAGTCTATCACCCTCCCATTGCGGACTGAAAGGGTCTCTCTGCCAGGCACTCACGGGCTTCACAGTATCGATGTGCGCATTGAGCAGCAGCGTGGGACGACTGGAGGAGAAGCCAGGAGCCGTGGCAAGCAGGTTGTTGCCCGTGCGTTCCACCTGCAATCCATACTCGCCCGTCATGCAATCCTGCAGCATGTCGGCTGCCTCCTTCTCGTTCCGGCTCGTGCGCGGAATGCTTATGAGGCGCTCCAGCAGTTGGGTTGCCTCGTGTGTCAGTTGGTCTGTCATCTCGCTCTATTGTCCTTTCCGATGAGCAAAGTTACGCAGTAAAATCAAAAAAGTCAAATATGTTGCCGTTTATCTCAACTTGTTGTATTAACTTTGTGCAAAGCAAGAATAAGGTGTGAAGTTATGCAGAATCCGAGTCCGCTATCAACACTAATACACAGTCAGGCCAAACGCTACGGCAACCGTACGGCTCTGATGTGGCGTGACTACACGTCAGGCCAGTGGAACAACGTATCCTGGAACGAGTTCTCGCTGCGGGTGAAGCAGGTGAGCAACGCACTGCTGGAGTTGGGTGTGAGGGTGCAGGAGAACATTGTGGTATTCTCGCAGAACAAGCCCGAATGCCTGTATGTGGATTTCGGCGCGTATGCCATCAGGACTGTCACCATCCCCTTCTACGCTACCAGCAGCGAGATGCAGGTGAAGTACATGGTGAGTGACGCCAAGGTGAGGTTCATCTTTGTAGGTGAACAGTACCAGTATGATACGGCCTACAGAGTGCTGAAGATAGATCCCGAGGTGAGCAAACTGATTATCTTCGACCGCAGCGTGAAGAAGAATCCTCAGGATCAGGTGAGCATCTACTTCGATGAATTCCTGCACATGGGCGAACATCTGCAGCATCAGGATGAGGTGAAGGTACGCACCCGCGAGCTGGACAGGGACGATCTGGCCAACATACTCTATACCAGCGGAACCACCGGACTGAGTAAGGGTGTGATGCTTACCCACCGCATGTATATGGCTGGCATTCATGCCCACAATGGGGCTGTAAGGCTCTCGGACAAAGACCTCACGCTCACCTTCCTGCCGCTCACACATGTATTTGAACGCGGATGGACTTACCTCTGCCTGGCCACAGGCTGTACACTGGCCCTCAACCTCAAGCCGCAGGATGTGCTCAGAAGTCTGAGCGAGGTGCATCCCACCACAATGTGTGTGGTACCCAGGTTCTGGGAGAAGGTGTATGCAGGTGTCATGGAACGCATGCACAAAAGCAGCCCCGTACAGAGACGCATGCTGGAAGAGGCTTTGCGCGTCGGGCACACCTATAATGTGGAATACAAGATGCGCGGACTGGTGCCGCCCCTGTCGCTGAAACTGCAATACGCCTTCTACGAAAAGACGGTCATTGCACTTTTGCTCAAGACTTTGGGACTGGAGCGACACAACTTCTTCCCCACAGCAGGAGCAGCCATCTCACCCCAGGTGGAAGAGTTCATGCGCTCGGTTGGTCTCTTGCTGGTGATAGGTTATGGTATGACAGAGACCACAGCAACCGTCACACTCGACCGCTGGGACAAACCTATCACCATAGGTTCGGTAGGCAGGCTGCTCAACGGAGTGCAACTGAAGTTCGGTGACAACAATGAAGTCCTGCTCAAGGGAGATACCATCACCAAGGGCTACTACCGCAAGGCGGAAGTGACAGCACTGGCCATCGACGAGGAAGGATGGTTCCACACGGGCGATGCCGGCTATATGAAGAACGGCGAACTCTTCCTCACCGACCGCATCAAAGACCTCTTCAAGACCAGCAACGGCAAATTCATAGCGCCACAGATGCTGGAATCGAAGTTGTGTGTAGATAGGTATGTGGATCAGATAGTGATAGTAGCCGAACAGAAGAAATTCGTATCGGCACTCGTGATACCCGAATATGACCTGCTGGAGCAGACATGCAAGGAGCACGGGATGAACTTCCAGAGCCGCGAAGAGATGTGCGCTGACCCCAAGGTGGTAGAGTTTGTGATGTACCGCATCGACACGCTGCAACAGGAATTTGCACACTATGAGCAGGTGAAGCGTATCACCCTGCTGCCCGAACCATTCAGCATGGAACGGGGCGAACTGACCAATACGCTCAAGGTGAAACGCCCTGTCATCTACCAGAACTACAAGGCGCAGATAGACAAGATGTACGAAGAATAACATAGATAGATAGAAAGTGATTACAGCAGAACAACTGAAAGACGTAAAGGAGAGAACAGAACAACTTCATCGCTACCTGGATATCGATGCCAAGAAGGTGCAGTATGAGGAGGAGCAGTTGCGCACTCAGGCACCTGGCTTCTGGGATGACCAGAAGCGGGCAGAGGCGCAGATGAAGCTGGTCAAGGGGCTGGAGAAGTGGATCAAGGGCTATGAGCAGGTGCAGACAATGGCCGACGAACTGGAGACTGCCTTCGACTTCTACAAGGAGGAACTGGTCACCGAGGAGGAAGTGGACAGCATGTATGCCAAGGCCATCGAAGCCATCGAGGCTCTCGAACTGAAGAATATGCTGCGCCAGGAGGAGGATCCCATGGACGCAGTACTGAAGATAAACTCGGGTGCAGGCGGCACCGAAGCACAGGACTGGGCACAGATGCTCATGAGAATGTATATGCGCTGGGCCGAGACAAACGGTTATAAATGCGTGGTGAGCAACCTGATAGACGGCGATGATGCAGGCATCAAGACTTGTACGCTGGAGATTCAGGGCGAATATGCCTATGGTTTCCTCAAGAGTGAGAACGGTGTGCACCGCCTGGTACGCGTAAGTCCCTATAATGCACAAGGCAAGCGAATGACCAGCTTCGCCAGTGTGTTCGTAACGCCACTGGTTGACGACACCATCGAAGTGAACATCGAGCAGGCTCGCATCTCGTGGGATACGTTCCGAAGCAGCGGTGCCGGCGGTCAGAATGTGAACAAGGTGGAGTCTGGAGTGCGTCTGCGTTACCAGTACAAAGACCCCTACACGGGCGAGGAAGAGGAAATTCTCATCGAGAACACCGAAACCCGTGACCAGCCGAAGAATAAGGAGAATGCCATGCGACTGCTCCGCTCTATGCTGTATGACAAGGAGCTGCAGCACAGAATGGCCGAACAGGCCAAGGTGGAAGCAGGCAAGAAGAAGATAGAATGGGGCAGTCAGATACGCAGTTATGTGTTTGACGACCGCCGCGTGAAAGACCACCGTACCAACTACCAGACGAGTGATGTGAGCGGCGTGATGGACGGCAAGATAGATGCCTTCATCAAGGCCTATCTGATGGAGTTCGGTGGCGAAGCCTAAGCAGCCGACCTCTTATATTATATATAATGTGTAGCCTGATGCTGCCGGCACAGAGCACACATTATATATATACACAGACGGCAGGAACAGGCGCAGAGGCCAGACAGGGAGAGCAAACAGAGAAGTCGAAACTATAACTACATAGATATGAGCGAGAAGAGAAAACTACAAAAGAGCAGACATGATGCATACGTCAAGGAACAGGGCAAGAAGGTGGTTACCTACCTGGTGGCCACTCTCATCATACTCTTTGTCCTTGTCTTTGTAGCCACCGTCATCTGGTGGGGTTGAGCCTTTCAAGTTTAGAGAAGGACCGACTATGCACTTTGAGATAGAGCGTAAATTCCTGGTCGTTGGGGAATTCAAGGACCAGGCATATAATTCTACGCGCATTTGCCAGGGGTATATAGCTTCGGGCAACGGGCGTACTGTGCGCGTGAGAATACGTGATGACAAGGGGTATCTCACCATCAAAGGCCCCAGCACAAAGGCCGGACTCTCGCGTTATGAGTTCGAGCAGGAGATTTCGCTGGTTGATGCACATGATCTGATGGCCATCTGCGAACCGGGCATCATCGACAAAACCCGCTATCTGGTGAAGTCTCCCGACGGCCGCCACACCTTCGAGGTGGATGAGTTCTATGGTGACAACGAGGGGCTGATAATGGCTGAAGTGGAACTGGCATCCGAAGATGAACCCTTCGAGAAGCCGTCTTTCATCGGCAGGGAAGTCACCGGCGACCGCCGCTTCTACAACTCCCACATGCGGCAGTACCCGTTCAAGATGTGGAAGGATGACATTTGAAATGGCATTCGCCCTGCTAGAGAAGACAATCTACGCCTTGTACTACCACCGTCAGGAAGAAGATTTTTTAATAAACATGACGAAAGAAAGCGAAAGTTATGCATTACATTAAGTACCTGTATCTCTTTCTACAGAGATTCTTTGCGCTTGTAGGTGTATATTTTGTATGGGAAAGCCTGTCCTCTGGAACTGAACCAAAATATTTCCCGCACGCTTGTGTGTATGCCGCTTTGGTGGCGGGAGCCTCTTTTATCAAGTGGCCATTTTCTCATTGACGCAAGACAACCTCTAATCGTTCTTGCGCTTGTTTACAAGACCGATTAGAGGTTACCACTCGGCATAGTTCTACTGGGCATTTAACTTGTTGTCTCGCCCGCCGACTTTCACCCGCATTGCCAGCCCCAGCACAACTCCTATGACCACTCCTATACTGTTGGCCACAAAGTCCCACCAGTCACCTGAGCGGTAGGTGGTGAGGTAAGCCTGTGCCAGTTCCATCAAGCCTCCCCATGCAGCGGGAGCCAGCACGCCGAAGACGATGAGCCGCTGCCAACAGATGCACTTATGACTGCGCAGATACTGCCACCAGATGGTGAGCGTGAGGGTAGCATACATCACCATGTGGGTCCACTTGTCGGCCAGGGGAACATCCTCCACTGCCGGCACCTCAGGAATAGGAGCCAAGGAGAGAACCAGTATAGCCAGAGTGACAAGTAAGCCCAATGGGTAAGTTTTTATATAATGTGTAAGCATGCGTAGCTGTTTTGTATGAATATTGATGCAAAGGTAGGGAAATTCTTTGTATATTTGCAATTCGTGCGAGCAGAATGTATTGGCTGCACAATAGAACTTAACTTCATCAGCACAGCAAATGGACAGCCGAGGCAGTTTTGGCAGTAAGTTGGGTGTGGTGCTTGCATCGGCAGGCAGCGCAGTCGGTTTGGGAAACATCTGGAGGTTTCCCACTGAGGTGGGCCGCAATGGCGGTGCCGCCTTCATCCTCATTTATCTTCTGTGTGTGGTTCTGCTGGCCATGCCGGTCATGGTGAGCGAATTCGTCATCGGACGGGCTTCGAAGACCAACACCGTACACTCTTATCGGGTGCTGGCTCCAGGCAAACCGTGGGTGCTCACAGGCTTCATGGGTGTGCTGGCGGGAGTGCTCGTCCTCTCGTTCTACTCCGTGGTGGCTGGCTGGACGCTCAACTACACTGTGGAGTCGCTCACAGGACAACTGATGCATCCACAGGACTTTGCCGCCCACTTCAGCCAGTTCTCAGCCCATCCTCTGCGGCCTTTGCTCTATGTGTATCTCTTCTTGCTGCTCACCCACTTTGTGGTGTCTCGCGGTGTGAGAAACGGCATCGAACGGTATTCCAAACTCATGATGCCGCTGCTCTTCATCATCCTGCTGCTTCTGGTGGCAGTATCCATCACGATGCCAGGGTCGTCCACCGGACTCACCTTCCTGCTTCGTCCTGACTTCAGCAAGATTACGGGCAGTGTGGTGCTCAGTGCCATGGGCCAGGCATTCTTCTCGCTCAGCGTTGGCATTGGCTGTCTGGTAACCTACGCATCCTATTTCGGGCGCGATACCCGGCTGGTCTCTTCGGCTTTCAATGTGTGTGCGATAGACACCCTGGTGGCTGTTCTGAGCGGTTTCATCATCTTCCCCACCGTGTTCAGCGTGCCTGGCATGGTGCCCGATGCCGGTCCGGGACTGGTGTTCATCACTCTGCCCAATGTGTTCAACACAGCTTTTGCACACACGCCTGTACTCAACTATGTGTTCAGCGGCCTCTTCTATCTGCTGCTCCTGCTGGCTGCACTCACCAGCAGCATCTCCATGAACGAGATAGCCACTGCCTTTATCCACGAGAATTATCATGTGAGCCGCCACCGCTCCACCATCATAGTCACCTCTGTAGCCATCGTGCTGGGCACTGCCTGCTCGCTCTCCTTCGGTGCTTGGGCCGATGTGAAGTTGTTCGGCATGGGGTTCTTTGACCTCTTCGACTTCATTACCGCCAAGTTCATGATGCCCTTGGGCGGCATCCTCATCACGGTATTCGTGGGGTGGTATCTTGACCGCAAGTTGGCACTGAGCGAACTGACCAACGAGGGTACTTGCTGGTGCCGGGCAGCCCGTGTGATGCTGTTCCTCATCCGCTGGGTGGCTCCAGTGGGCGTGGGAGCCGTGTTCCTCAACCAGCTGATGGCCTGACGCACTCGGTATCAGCCTGCTGGCATCAACAGGGGAACCATCCTTCCCCTCATTCATCTAAATCAAAACTGTCCCAAGGAAGCAGACAGCCTCCCACGGGGCAGACAAACAGAAACAGGAAGTGACAGAAAAGAGAAACAACTTCGGAAGCAAACTGGGCGTAGTGTTTGCCGCTGCGGGCAGTGCTGTAGGACTGGGTAATGTGTGGCGCTTTCCCACTGAGGTGGGCAACAATGGCGGTGCCGCCTTCATCCTTGTATATCTGCTGTGCGTGGTGCTGGTGGGCATGCCGGTGATGACAAGCGAGTTCATCATCGGACGTCATACGCATGCCAACACGGTGAGCGCTTTTTCCAAACTGGCGCCAGGCACCTGGTGGCGCATAGGCGGTGTAGAGGGTGTGTTCGTTGCCTTCCTCATCTTCTCCTATTATATTATTATAAGCGGCTGGACGCTCTATTATATGGTAGAGTCGCTCATGGGTCATCTGCAGGCCGAGAGAAACTACGGGGAGTTCTTCACCACCTTTGTTTCCCATCCCTGGAAGCCCATCCTCTGCGCCGCTGTCTTCATGGCAGTCACCCACATGGTCATCGTGCGCGGAGTGCGCTCGGGCATCGAGCGGTTTTCCAAGGTGATGATGCCCATGCTGTTGCTCATCATAGGCATTCTGGTGGTATGCTCCTTCGGCATGCCTGGTTCCTCCCAGGGGCTCACTTTCCTGCTTCGGCCTGATTTCAGCAAGATTACGGGCGATGTGGTGCTTAGTGCCATGGGGCAGGCATTCTTCTCACTCAGTCTGGCTATGGGCTGCCTGTGCACCTATGCATCCTACTTCGGACCCGACACCAATCTGGTGAAGACGGCTTTCAGTGTCTGCTCCATCGACACCTTTGTGGCTGTTCTGAGCGGATTCATCATCTTCCCTGCCGTGTTCAGTGTGGAAGGTGCTACTGTGGATGCCGGTCCGGGACTGGTGTTCCAGACTCTCCCCAATGTGTTCAACATCGCTTTCCACTCTGTGCCTGTAGTAGGCTATGTGTTCAGCGGACTCTTCTACATGCTGCTCCTGCTGGCAGCTCTCACCAGCGCAATGTCGCTGCACGAACCGGTTACGGCTTATCTGCTCGAGGTTACCGGCATCTCACGACGTGCAGCAGCCACCTGGGTGTCATGCACTTGTGTGGCTCTCTCGTGCCTGTGCGCTCTTTCCTTCGGCCTGCTGAGCGACTGCCGCCTGTTCGGCATGACGGTTTTCGACCTCTTCGATTTCGTTTCCTCCAAGTTCATCCTGCCCTTCGGCGGCATCATCATCTGCCTGTTTGTGGGATGGAAGTTGGACAGACGGCTGGTGGAGAGTGAACTGACCAACGGGGGCAAATTGCGCTTCCGCCTGCTGCGTGCCTACATTTTCCTGGTACGTTACGTGGTACCTGTGGCCATTGTGTCTATCTTCCTTCACGAACTGCTGGGCAAATGAGGCGCCGACCGTTCCTTTCGCGTGCCGACCGTCGTGCACTGCTCCTGCTGGAGTGGGTGCTGGTGCTGGTGGTGCTGGGCTTCTTCGTATATTCATGGACTCAGGAGGATAGCGGGAAAGAGCCTGCCGGCCAGCGCACCGAGCGCACCACCAAACAGCACACAAGCAAGAGTCAGAGCAAGGGCAAAACATATATTTATGCCACCGAGGAGGCTCCTGTGGAGACTTTCCCTTTTGACCCGAACACCGCCGACAGCACACAGCTTCTGCGCTTGGGACTGGCTCCGTGGCAGGTGCGTGCTATCTATCACTACCGAGCCAAGCATGGGCGTTATCACACGCCAGAGGATTTCGCACGCACACCTGGCATGACCAATGAGATGTGGCAACGGCTTTCGCCTCAGATACGTATAGCTGAGCGTTACCGGTATGTAGATGCAGAAGCCATTGCAGCCAAAGCCAGGGAGAGCAGACCGAGTACCATTCGTCCCCAGTCCAAAGCTTCTGCTGCCGACACTGCTTCTACCCTGCCCGCTCGTTCATCTTCTCTTGCCTCATCGCCTTCAGTTCCCCGCGATACAATACAGAGGCCGGTGAAATATGAGAGTCTGGTACAAGTGGATCTGGCAACAGCCGACACCAACCAGCTGAAGAAAATTCCCGGCATAGCCTCTTACCGTGCTTCGCAGATAGTCCGTTACCGCGAGAGTCTGGGCGGTTTCGTGAGTGTAGAACAGGTGATGGAGTCTTGTTCCATGCCTGATGATGTGCTCGACTGGTTTTGTCTCTCGCACACCCGAACCCGCAAGGTAAACCTCAATAAGGCTTCTGTGCAGTCGATGCGCCGTCACCCTTACATCTCATTCTATCAGGCTCGTGCCATCTACGAGCGCCGCACCGACAAAGGTCCCCTCCGCTCTCCATCCGACCTGGAATCCCTCAAGGAGTTCACCCCAAGAGACATAGAGCGCCTCCAGCCATACATAGAATTCTAAAAGACCACAGATTGTTTCTATTAACGAACACGGATACAAGAAAGGGGGTTCTCTTAATAATTATCCGTAAAATCCGTGTAATCCGTGTTCAAATAAAACCACAGATTACCAAGGAGATGTTTTTAACGAACACGGATAGCACGGATAACACGGATGTAAGAAAGGCTTTTTCTCTCAATAAGTATCCGTGAAATCCGTGGAATCTGTGTTCAATAAAACTACGCAGCACGCATTACCACAGAATCTCCGTGGTCATCATAATGAACACGAATAACCCGAATATTTATCCGTGGTTCAGGTCAGCTTCGACCTCATAATTCAAAATTCTTAATTCTTAATTGAATAAAGTTCGTGTTCGTTTATACCCCGCCCAAAATCCACAAACGACGGAATTAGAATCCACAAATGACGGAATTAGAATCCACAAATGACGGAATTTTCATCGATTCTCTTTGATGTTCAACAAAATACAGATACCTTTGCAAGCATAAGAAACAAAAGATGCCAAGATGGGAGAATTCAGCTACAAGACAAGAATAGCAGACGCTGTATTACAGAAGAAGCTAAAGTCATCAGGAGCCGTTCTGGTGGAAGGACCGAAATGGTGCGGCAAGACAACGACATCAGAGCAGCATGCCAAGAGCATCAATTATGTCTCCGACCCTGTCAACCTGAACAGAAATATGATTCTGGCAGAAATGAACATCAACGCCCTTCTGGAAGGAGAGAAGCCAAGACTGCTGGACGAATGGCAAGTGATACCGCAACTATGGGATGCAGTCCGCTTCGCCGTTGACCACAGCAAAGGCATCGGGCAGTTCATCCTGACAGGTTCTGCTGTTCCTCCCGACAAAGACAAGCAGGAAAAGATTCACCACACAGGCACAGGACGTGTAACCCGACTGAGGATGCGGCCAATGTCGTTATGGGAGTCTGGCGAAAGCAATGGCGCTGTGAGTCTGGGGGGACTGTTCCAGAATCCCGAGAAACCTATCTTTGGAGAGTCCGGCCTGCAGATTGAGGACATTGCATATCTCATCTGCAGGGGTGGGTGGCCAATAGCAACCACTCTGGAACCGGAGTTTGCCCTTGAGACAGCATTCTCTTACTACGATGCTGTGACAGATACCGATATGTCACGGATAGACGGAATACAGCGAAGCCCAACACGCACACGCCGTCTTGTTCGTTCGCTTGCCCGCCACCAAGGTGCACAAGTGTCGATAGCAGGCATCAAAGCAGATATGCAAACAAACGACACCGACACGCTGGACACCGAAACCATCTCTTCCTACATCGAAGCGCTGAAGAAGATATTCGTAATAGAGGATATGGAGGCTTGGAACCCCAACTTGCGTTCAAAAGCTGCCATACGCACCAGCGACACACGATACTTCGTGGATCCTTCTATCGCTACTGCTGCACTTGGAATAAGTCCAGCCGACCTTGTAAAAGACCTCAACACGATGGGACTCATGTTTGAAACAATGGCTGTACGCGACTTACGCATATATGCCCAAGCACTGGATGGAGAGGTTTTTCATTATCGCGACAGCAATGGATTGGAATGTGATGCAGTAGTTCACCTGCGTAACGGGCAGTATGGGCTCATTGAGATAAAGTTGGGAGGTCAGAAACTCATTGAAGAAGGCGCACAGACACTAAGCCGTTTTGCATCCACCATTGACACCCAAAAGATGAACGCCCCTGCATTCAAGATGATTCTCACCGCCGTTGGCAGTCTGGCATACCAGCGCAAGGACGGAATATTCGTCGTACCCATCAGTTGCCTGAAGAACTAAACGATAGAACATTCCAACAAGACCACAAACGACCAAGAAACTTGTATCTTAAGACGAACACGGATAGCACGGATTACACGGATATAAGAAAGAAGTTTCCTCTTAATAATTATCCGTTAATAATTATCCGTAAAATCCGTGTAATCCGTGTTCAAATAAAAACTACGCAGCATATTTGACTTGATTTCTGTGGTCTCTCACGGCTGTTCCATCTTGAACTGGCTATGCCCACTAATAGCAAGCACGGCTGCAGCGGGGATGCTGCAGCCGTGACTTTTCTGTATTGCTTGATGGGGGAAAGTGGATTACCACTTATCGTCCCATGCGTTGTTGTTCTTTGTGAACTGGTTGTCCAAGTTATCAGCTGGCTCTGACATTGGGAGTCTATCCTCCATTTTCGGGCCATTTCCTGATGTTGCGATGGGAGCGATGGCCTCCATCTTGTAGTCTGTGCTCTTAGGAGCGATATATGCTTTTTTCATAAGATACTATATTATATATAATGTGTTATTTAACGATAAACTTCTTGCCATTCTGGATGTAGATGCCACGCTGAGCCTTCTCTACGCGCTGACCATTGAGGTTGTAGATAGCACCCTTGGCAGCTGTAGCCTCCACACCATTGATACCTGTCTGTGTGCCGTCGAAGCTGAAGCCCTTCACGTTGGCAGCCTGTGCTTGGGGAACAGCCAGATAAGCCAATCCAGGCTTTACAGTAAAGGCACCACCCTCTGCAGCACCCCAATAGAAGCCGAGACCAGTCTTCTCTGTGAAGTTGTCATAAGCAAGCTTGTAGTACTTGAAGCCTTCTGTCATCTTCTCGCTGGCAGGCTTGAGCATATTAAAATCCGCATCCACAGCATCCACGGTCTTGTTCTCGAAAGTGTAATATGTAAGAGTCTCCTCAAGCGAATAGAGGAGTACACCCGTATTGGCGGGGATGTAATAGCCCTTCACGCTCTCACCTCCCACGGAGATGGTCTCTTCAAGCCCAAACACCCCATCTATTCCAGACATCGTAGCGAGTTTGTTGCCTTCCACCACCACGGTATACACATCCACATCGTTGCTGGGCATAAATACAACCTTGTCGCTGCTGAAGGTTGCCCAATAAGCACCATTGCTCTTGGCCACGAAGGTGAGGGTCTGCGCTGTGTAGGGAGCTACATAAGACACAAGGTAGTTGCCTGCCTTGAACTCATAGATATCATTGTACTTGTCAAGAGTTCCCCTGCCCACTACAGAGGCACCCACCTCGATATTCGGGTCTTCGGCGAACTTGCTATCAGCACCTTTCTGTGTGCGGAAGAACTGGAACTGTGCGCCATCCGCCGATCCATCTGCCGACACATTGAATGACACGTTGCCATATTGAGAATTGAAAGGATCAACAATTTTGCTCACGATGCCCTTGACATATACAGGTGAAGAAAGATCCTTACCGGCATCGATGAAGGCAATTGCCTCAGCAACGGTGTAGGCAGTCTCCTGAGTGTTGGCAATGGTCTTCACTTCTATCTCGTAAGTGGCAGTCTTGCCCTGATAAGTCACGGTGACAGTCTGCTTGCCCGCGGTGTTCATATCATATCCAGTATATTCACACGCCTCCGTCACATTGGTGCCATCTCCTTTACTCCATGTTGCAGTCACGGTAATACCATCATGGTTGAACTTGTCACCTTTCCAGAACTCAGCAGGCGTTCCCTTCACCTCTATTCCAATAAGGGTCACCTTCTCCTTGACGGTAAGGCCGTTCACAGTGAAGACTTCGCTTGTGACATTTCCCACGCTTGCCTTCACTTCTACGCTTGTAGTGCCCGTGGTAAGTTTTTCGGGGCTTATCTTCCAAGTCACACCATTGGTGATTTCCTGGGTGCTCCCATCATCATAGGTGCCAGTTACCACAAGCCCAGCGGGATCAAAGGCTTCTCCATCCTGGTAAGTGGTCTGGTTGGGTGTGCCGCTTATTGCAAGGGAGGTGAGGGCGGGAGCAGGTTCGTATTCCACCTCAATCGATGATATTTGCGTTGAATTCGACCCTTTCTTAATATAGAAGTACTGATAATTCTTCCCATTGGGGACAGTCCAGGTATAACTTGCGCTTATAGTTTGGGCATCCCCTACTTGTTCGCCATTTTCTGATGAAGTCAAGACTTTATCAGACATATAGACGCTCCAAATTCGATCTTTTCCTCCACCTTTTGTGATTTTCACCGATTTTATGCGTCCTGGTATAGCCGTTGTGTTATAAACATATGGGGTACTATTAAACTGCATGTTACCGTTATACAAATAGGCGAAGCACTTCCCCGAGAAAGAACCTGTTACCCAGTCATACTCTTGGTACATATTCGTGAAACCGACTATTGCATTCGCGTCAATAACAATTACTCCTACCCCCTCCTTCTGCGTCGTAAAAGCCTCACCTGTAGCATACTCGCTGCTTATATAGCGAGAGCCATCACCTACGGCCTTAACACTCCATGTGTACTCCGTACTTGCGGTTAACCCCTCAACTGTATAAGGAGCGACTACATTCTCAATTTCTTTTTCACCTATTTTCAGAGTGTAACTGCTTGCATTCTCAACCTTATCCCATGATAATGTTGCAGTAGTCGCAGTAACATTTGTAGCAACCAAATTGGTGGGAGCAGTAAGGTTTACGGGAGTCCCAGGTGTGTCACCGCCACCTACAGTCACAACAATTTTTGTTGCACGGACCTGAGCTGTGGCCGTCAAGTTTACAGAAGTTGCACTTCCCGTCCATGTTCCAATCTTTCCTGAATAGCTATAGCCTTCAATAGTATCAAAAAAGCCAGGACCATATTTTGCTTTGTCTTTTGCAGTACATGTAATCTCAATCTTGGTTATTTCACCAACAGTAGATGCAACCGTAAAAGTTTCACCACTATGAATTCTATACTGGTCATTGCCTGCGCCTTTTGTCGTTGAAATTGTTACACCATTCTTTGTGAATGACTGCGCAGCAGCAGTAGATTTCCACCCTTCTGGAGCTGTAAACGTAATCTCTTCTCCCCAAGCATAACTACCCCCCCCAATGAGCAGGAGCAGCAGGAGCATTAGACTTTTTAGAGTAAATTGTTTCATAATGCAATTATTTAAGTTAATGATTTTATTTTGTTTCGTTAGATTATGTAGTTCATCAGCAGATGGAGCAGCAAGAGAATGATGAATTAAGTCTGCGTGAGGCTTCTGCCATCAGTTGATGAAGACGTTCGTTCTTGGGCAGACGGATGCGGAAGTTAATGATATCGCTGTTCAGTTCACGGAGTTCTGAGTAGTTCTCCTCCAGCCGCTCTGCCTCCACGGCAAGCCCCATTGACTTGGGAAGCCTGCGAATACTCTGGTACAATCCCCGAAGAGTCTCTATCAAGAGCTGAAGCTGTCCACCGAACTGTCTGTAGTCATCCTCTGTGACCGTTTGCCACTGGTCGTAAAGGAGTTCACAGAGCGAACCAAGCGCCCTGTTGAGACGTGCGAGCTGTGACGCACGATAGGCGTCAGGGGTAGCCACCTCCTGCCTATGACGGTATGAGCGCATGCTCAGCCGTGCGATGTTGTCTGCTATCAATGCTGTCTGACACATTCCTTTTCTCTCTGTTTGATAGTTTTCTGTTGACCAATGTTCATTCTCTCCATGACGCAGCCAGGCTGCACCGAGCACCCTGCCCGCCTGTGCAAAGAAATGCGGTCGTCTCGCTTTCAGTTTCTTAGGTTGTAAGCCAAACGATGCTACCACCCCCCTCTGCGTTTCCAATTAAAGGAAAACAGGCATACAAGGTTTTCAAAGACAAAATTACATCTTTTCACGGAACAAACCACCCTTTTACCCAAATCTTTTTGTTTTCCACCCCTTTCCGATGTCAATAATGTGACGCACAACCCCAGTTCCACAACATTATCCCACATCACGGTTTGCCAAATGAAGGAAAACCCACAGTATGTTTTTAGAGTTTATTATCAAACCCGAGTTCAAATAGAACCATAAAATAGACAATAACATACGGCGTTTTGTAGAATTATCCGTAGAATATTGCCGCATTATCGAAATAAATTGTATTTTTGCAGCAGTGATGGCATAAAACAAAATGTGAGATGGACAATAATATAGTTAGTAAAGCGACAGCACTTGGAGGCACAATTTCCACTACTGATATATCTCAATTGTCAGAGTATAAGCGTCTGTTGAGGGCGAAGGAACGTGGCGACTTGATAAAGCTGCGTCATGGCATATATGCCGTCCCCGATGCCTTGCTTAATACAATGATTGATGTGGAGCGTATTGTGCCAAATGGTGTTGTATGCCTATACAATGCCTGGTCTTACCATCAGCTTTCTACAACTGTTCCACCTGCCTTTTGCATTGCCATTGCCAACAAACGGAAAGTGGTAATACCCGATACACTTCCGATAGAATTGTTTTATTGGAAGAAAGAGAACTTTGAGTTCGGCATTATGGATGCCGAGATATCCGGGTATCATGTTCGTATTACTGATATGGAGCGAAGTGTTTGCGATGCAGTGAAGTACAGAAACAAATTTGGACTGGATGTTTGTGCGGAAGTGATACGCTCTTATCTGAGAAAGCCCGACCGCAATTTCACTCGTCTGACAGATTATGCCAAACGGCTCAGAGTATTCAACACACTGAAGCATTATCTCGAAATAGCAATAGAATAAGATGGGAAAGAAAAACTACGGCAAGTCCGTAAAGACACGCCTGCTCAATCTAATGAATGAGACAGGCTATAAATATATGTATCTCTTGGCGAGATACTTCAACGAGAGGTTGCTTTACAGAGTATCTGTCAGCCAATACAAAGACAACTTCTTGCTGAAAGGAGGTTCTTTGCTTTATGCCATGAATGGACTTGAAGCACGTCCTACAATAGATGTTGACTTTATGGCAGACAGGATCAGCCGTGACAGGGATTTTCTTGCGCATGTATTCCAGGAGATTTTGGGCATAACATGTGATGAGGATGGAGTTTCGTTTGACGTTGACAGCATCAAGTTAGAACCTATCACAGTAGAAAAGGAGTATCCCGGAACCAGATTCTACTTTACTGCCCACATGGATACCATTGCTTACAATATGTCTGTTGACATTGGTTTTGGTGATGTTGTCACTCCATACCCCACAACCATTGACTTTCCATTGCTTTTACCGAACATTCCATCTGTGAACATACAGGCATATTCCTTGGAAACAGTTGTCGCAGAGAAATTTCATACGATGATTGACCGTGATGTGCTCAATAGTCGCATGAAAGATTTCTTCGACTGCTATCAACTTCTGACAAAGAGAGACTTGGATGATGATACGTTGTACGATGCTATCAAGGCGACCTTCGACAATCGGGAGCTTACGTACAATCCCGAATTGCAGTTGTTCACTAATCGTTTTGCGACAGACGTAGCACGAACAACCCGTTGGAAAGCATTTTTGAAAAAGATTCAATGGAAAGAAGCTCTTGACTTCGAGACGGTGATGGAAGTAATAAAGGAAAGATTACAGCCTATGGCTGAAAAATATTGGAAAAAGTAGTTTGCTGTTTTATAGCTTTTCTCAGAAAAGCCTGTTGGTTTCTGATAAAACGTACTAACTTTGTGTACTGACTTAGGGATGACTCCCAAAACATGAACTATATAAAACAAACATAAAGACAAGATATGAACTTAAGGATGCGTGATGGCTACAGGCTGATGGCACTGGCCGCACTATGGATGACGGCACTCACCATACAGGCTGCAGAGGCGGTGTACAGGATTGTGGAGTACAACAAGACAACGGGCGAGTTTGAACTGGCTGCCAGCGGCATGGTACCCAAGGGCTCGTGGGCGTATTTTGAGAATGAATACGGAGCCACCACAGGCAACCGCTACAACCAGATACCACGCAACCGCCAGGCTACCCTCTATCTGGAGGGATGGCAGGGATGCACCGTGAGGAGCATCACACTGAGCATGTGCAGCAACAGGAAAGCAGGTCAGGCTGGCCTGTCACTGACCGACGGCAAAGAGACCATCTACCAGCTGCGCCCATGTGACTTTGCCAGCCAGGAGTGGTTTGGCCAATGGGTAAGCAAGGACCTGGGGGTGTATGTGGATGTGACAAAGCCCATGGAGGTGCCTGCACTCACCTGCTACGAAGCAGCCATCACGCTGAAGGGCGGCACCAGCGAGGGTTCGGTATATGTGAACTCCATCACCATCGAATACGATGAGCCTGCAGGAATGCAGTTGGAGTCGCCTCTGGGCTGGATATACGAGAAGCTGGAGAAGAAGAGCACGCTGAATGCGGGGGACGAACTGATGATCTTCCGCAACGGATGTGCCGCTGCCGACATCGACGGCATAGAGACTTCACACTATCTGGATGCAGTACCCGTGGCCTCCACCACCGATGTGACCAACCACGAGGTGCTGCGCTTCACGCTGGCCGAAGCCGAGACAGCCGGCATGTGGACACTCACCGACCAGCACGGAAGACAGTTGGCAGCATCGGGCAGACAGGCTCTGGCGTGGGACAATGGCGTGACGGACTGGAAGATAACACTGGGCTACAAGGGTGCAAGCATCACCAGCGCCAACGAGAAATACGGCACCATGCGCTTCAATGCTCCCGTGGAGAGCTATGCCCGCTTCAACCTCTACACCTCCACCTCACTGCCCCTGCCCTTCCTCTACCGCAAGAAGGGACAGAAGGAGCCGCAGCCGGCCCGCTCGCTCGCCTTTGAGGAGAGTGAGATGACCGTTTGCCTGGACGACCGCAACATGGCGCTCCGCCCCACCCTCACACCTGCCTCCACCACCGACAAGCGCATCGCATGGAGCAGCAGCAACGAGCAGGTGGCCACCGTGAACGGTGGATTCATAACGCTTCTCAGCCAGGGAGAGACCACGATCACCGCCCACACCAAGGACGGAGCAGCCAGCGCCACCCTGCACCTCATCGTCACCGGGGGAACAGGCATCGCCTCTGCCACCGCCACAAGCAAGCAGCCTACCGCGCGCAAGCAGCTCAGCGGCCACAGCATCATCATACAGAAGGGCGCCCAGCGCTACAGCACAGCAGGCGCAGCCCTCTGATGCCCGCAAGCCACCCCCTGCTGCACAAGCAATCGAGAAAGCCCCACATGCCACTGAGAGCATGTGGGGCTTTCTGGTTCACGGAAATCCATATTCTTTCGCTGACAGCAAACCTGCACAAGGGAAGCCATTAGCGAGCAAGGAGATGCAGGCTCCTTCGACACTTCCTGTATGCCTTCAAATCAGGAAAGAAGTTATTCTCCACCGTCCAACCCAAGGCTGGACGGTGGATGAAGCCTGGATACTTTGCCAAGTAAGTATATATTCTCTGACCGTCCAGCCTTGGGTTGGACGGTGGATATATGCAATGCACCCACCCTGGAGGCTGAATGAATCCTGCACACAAGACACTTTCCATTCGCTCACGAATAGAGTTGGCCTCGCATTGCCAATACCGAGCTGTCCCTTTCCTTCCCTAAAGACAACTTCCCGAGACCATCTTCTGAAGCAGATTCCATGGGCCTCAGAGTGTCATGTCCGGGCTGAGTCTTTTTGGGAAAAACGTGCTACTTGGCCAAGTAACCTTAGTGTCCCGGAAGGGCTATTCTCACCACTGGCTGTCCCAAGGGTTGCGTCGGCCCGAACCGACTGCGTTGCCGCCCACCTCACTCATATCTATATCGCTGCCGAATTCGGCTTTGACACCTGAGTTGCTGTTGGTGCCAAAGCCAGAGGTTGTCATTCCTGGTGAAGCCATAGTAAGTATCGCATCGTTGGTAGCCATCTCGCAAACGATGGCCTTGGGGCTGATATAGTTCTTCTTCATATTCCTGTTCTGTTATTGATTAGTATTCTGTTTATTTCACGATGAACTTGCGGCCGTTCTGGATATAGAAACCGCCCTTCTCGGTACGAAGCACGCGACGACCCATGAGGTCGTAGATGGCACCATTGACACTGGCGTTGGTTTGGCCGCCCTCTATCTTGCCAATGCTGGTAGCCTCTCCCTCTATACGCATGGAGATGCCCTTCACCTGACTGTCTGTCCAAGGCAGATAGGCATGATTGGCCTGCAGGGATGCCACCGAACTGCCTGCTGTAAAGAATCCCACCGCACCTGTCTGGTCGGAGATGCCCAGGATGAGTTTGCCAGTAAGGTCACTCAGTTCGCTGGTAATGCCCACCAGACTGTTGCCTTCGAGTGCTGCAACACCAGATACAGCCTTGAGCGTCACCTCATTGGCACTGCTGTTCTCGCCCAGCAGCATCACACCGGCATTGGCAGGAGCAGCATCCACCTGACTCAGTGTCAGTTCGTGTATGGCAGTATTCACGCTTCCCTTGTACATCTTCACATTATCATCGGCCAGCGCCACATCGAAGGGAGCTGCAAAGGTGTTATACACATTGCCGTCACCACCATTATACATGGGGAAGGTGAAAGTGGCTGGGTATGTAGCAAACTCATTGGGATATTTACTACCATAATTGAACCTCACATCAGAACTGCTATATCTCCAGCAATTATCCTTTTTACCGTGTGGATATACAGTAAAAGCATTTTCACTGTTGACAGACGCTTTGCGTACATCCCAATTGAAAGTATTATTGACAGCACCCCCGAAGGCCAAAACGCATATATTAAACGTAGAAGATATTACAGCAGAACTACGGGCAATGGCTTTCGCCCCTACGTTATGAAATTGAAATCCTTCAAATGAATTTCCCGTCACATACCACAGACTATTTGGGATGTCATTGACAGCAATGTCTGAATTCAATGCGCGGAAACCAACAGCATTGGGGAAGCCTTCGCTTTTATTATAAAAGATTGCTGGATTCTGTGCATCTGCCGTCCCTAAATAATAATAGACAGGAGCATCGTCTGTGCTGGTCTTGAAGGGGAGAGTCTCCGTGCATACTATTTCTATGCTCTGCCCATTATCCTCGGCAGCCACCTTACGAGAAGGTTTGTTGGCCACAACATAATCTGGAAGTACATCGTTGGGAGCTGGAAAATCGCGTCCAATGACTCCCATGCGACTGCCTGATTTTATCTTGGAAACCCCTTCGAATGTATAATTATAGGTGAAAGTCACGCCATCCTCTGGCACATCGCTTACAGCATAGAACTGAAACTGAGCATTTGCAGATGACGAATCATCTTTATATCCCACTTGCTGGTTATCGTTTAGCACGACATAGTCCGTACATTTTTTTCTACTTCCCCAGGAAAAGTATGTTCCAGGAAAGGACAATGTGCACCACTTACCATCGGTGGCTTTAAGCGTGAAGCTTGCCCCATCGCTTGCCTGTGTAATTTGATCAACTTGGCCTGGATGTGGACCTCCAATAGTAGCCTTTGAAACACTTTGCCAATAAGTATTTGTATTCCAAGCACAAATCTTCACCGTTCCATCCGAGTTCTTCTCCACATGGAAGAAATACTTGAACTCATCCACGCTTTCAACTGTCTTGCCAAGCAAGTTTGCCGTTGCGCCTTTGGCATCATAGTAAATCTTATTGTCGGAGGAATTGTAATACACAAAGGCACCAGCCTCATCGGTCTTCGTTCCCTCACCCGTCTTGGCAAGCAGCACATAATAGCCGTCCTTGATGTCAGACGGACCAGTGGGCGTGCTCGCCACCTTTTGCGCTTGCACACCACCCATGCAGCCCACAAGCATCATCAACAGAAAAACAACTTTCTTCATATATCATCAGTTTTGAATTTATAGCAAATCCATCAGAAGAAAGGAAAGCACAGACCAACCAGCCCCCTGCACTCACAAGGAACCCGTCATATTCTTCACTACCCCTTCAATTCTCGTTACGCAAAGTTAGCAGGGGAGTTGGGCAGGGAGGCCTCAAAGTTGGTAAGAATGTACATTCTGGCCGTATTGATTGCGGTAATTACCATATTTTCCCCCATTCCATCGCCGAAAGGAACTACATAGTCACCCAAGAGCCGCCACCCACCATCATCCCCTCCCCACCACATTTTCCTCCCCGCCTGCCCCACAATCAAAGGAAAAGCTGTAGATTTGCATGTGAAAGGACAAAGCAAAACGGCACTCTGAATGAAATATCCCATAGGAATACAAGAGTTCGACAAGATTCGCGAGGGCGGATATGTGTATGTTGACAAGACCAGACAGGTATTCTCCCTCACACACGAAGGAGGTGTCTATTTCCTTGGTCGCCCACGACGCTTCGGGAAGAGCCTGCTCATCTCCACACTGGAGAACTATTACCTGGGCAAGAAAGAGCTCTTCGAGGGGCTGGACATCTACAAGCTGGAGACGGAATGGAAAACCTACCCGGTGTTCCGAATCGACTTCGGACAGGGAAACTATGCCGACTCGGGCAACCTGGACCAGGTGCTGAACATGTATCTGAGCAAATGGGAAAAGGCATATCACGTGGGCAACACAGCCGACACCACATCCTACAGTCTGCGGTTGGGCAACATTCTGGAGGCTGCCCACCTGCAAACGGGCCAGCGGGCAGTGGTGCTCATCGACGAATATGACAAGCCGATGCTGGATGTAATGGACCTGGACATCAAAGTGGAGCGGAGTGGCGAGCTGATCACACTGGAGCAATACAACAGGGAAGTGCTGCGCGGACTCTACACCACCTTCAAGGCTGCCGACAAGCACCTGCAGTTTCTGATGCTTACAGGCGTTACAAAATTCTCACAAGTGAGCATGTTCAGCGGTTTCAACCAACCCAACGACATCAGCATGAGTCCCCGCTACGACACCATATGCGGCATCACCGAGGAGGAGATGACCGAATATTTCCAGGAGCCGATAGCCGAGATGGCCGCCATATACCGCTGTACTCCGCAGGAGATGACCGAGAGGCTGAAGAAGCAGTATGACGGCTACCACTTCTCCGACAGACTGCATGGGGTGTTCAACCCCTTCAGTCTGCTGAACGCATTTGAGAACCTGCGCATGCAGGACTACTGGTTCCGCACAGGCACGCCCACCTACCTCATCCGTCTGCTCAATCATTTCGGCGAGAATATTGATGAGATGACGGGACGCTACTACATGCAGGAGCAGTTTATCGACTACAAGGCCAATGTAGATAGTCCGCTACCCATGATTTACCAGAGCGGCTACTTCACCATCAAGGACTTTGACTTCGAGTCGAACTCCTTCATGCTGGACTTCCCCAACGATGAAGTAAAAAGAGGCTTCGTCTCTATGCTGGCCAACAACTACCTGAAGCCAAAGGGTGCTGTGGAGAACTGGCTGACGACAGCCACCCAATGTCTGAGACAAGGAGAGATAGAACAGTTCCACACGCTGCTCACCTCATTCCTGGCCAGCATCCCCTATTCCATGCGCAGGAAGGAGAACGAGAGGGAGCGCGAGCGCTACTTCCACTACACCTTCTATCTGCTGCTGAGGCTCATCAGCACCTTCCTCATCTACACCGAGAAGGCACAGAGCCAGGGAAGAGTGGATTGTATCGTGGAGACTCCCCAGTTTATCTACATCTTCGAATTCAAGCTCGACGGCTCAGCCAGCGAAGCCCTCAGACAGATAGAGGAGAAAGGCTATGCCAGAGAATACGCCACCGACAGCCGAAAGCTCTACAGGATAGGTTGCAGCTTCTCGTCAGAGAGCGGCACCATAGATGACTGGAAGGTGGAGTGAGGCCGACAGATACTCCGCAGAACAGAACGAAAAGACAAAGTAAAACGGTATGAACAGTGACATTATAAACTTCATCACCTACTGTGTAGGCAATCTCTCGCGCAAACTGAACATGAAGCCAGGGGAGATTTATGCGCGTCTGAAGAAGTCGGGGATACTGACGGGCTACATCATACCAAGCTATGATGTGCTGCACACCTTTGGCAAAGAATATCTCATGGAAGACCTCACCGAATACATGAAGGAGAAAGGAGTGCTCGCATAATGGAAGTCTATCACGCATCACCAGTGAAAGTAGAAAAGCCCGACACACTACACTCAAGAGAGTTCTTGGATTTCGGGAAGGGATTCTATGTGACAACCCTAAGAGAACAGGCCATAAAATATGCTGAGAGATTTGTCCGCAAAGGACAAGAAGCCTGGCTTAACGTGTATGAACTGGACGATTCATATACTACATATAAAGTTAAGGTATTCCCTTCCTATGATGAAGAATGGCTTGAATTTGTAGCAGAATGCAGGAAAGGACGAGTTGAAGGAGATTACCAGATTATAATAGGAGGCATCGCCAACGACCGCATCTTCCGCACCATAGACCTATACTTCGCTGGTGATATCACAAAAGAGGAGGCTCTGAGACGGCTTTTGTTCGAACAGCCAAACGACCAGATATGTATAAGAAGCCAGGAAGTCATTGACAGATGTCTCACCATTAAGGAATGTATAAGACTATGAACAAGCACGATGAAGCCTATCACGCCATACTGGAAGCGAAGTATGCGCGCATCATAGAGGAGATGAGCAAGATGTATCATATCACCATGGAAGAGGCGATGGACAGGTTTTACAGTTCGGATACGCTGCAACTCATGGAAGAGGGAGTGGCTGACCTGCACTGCCGAAGCGACAAATACCTGGCCGAGGAGATATGGAATGAGAAGAAGTGAGGCCGGCGCCGCACCAAGGACAGAAGACAGAGAAAAACAGAGAAGGCATCCTGTGAGAGCGTTTCAGCCTCACGGATGCCTTCTTCTGGTATGATTACGTGCCTGATCAGCAGGCCAGAGACTCGGTGTCGAGTGCTATCATCAGCTCCTCGTCGGTGGGGATGCAGCACACAGTCACCTGGCTATCATCGGCAGAGAGGATAGCCTCGGTGGCACGGCAAGAGCGGTTCTTGGTCTCGTCCATCTTGACGCCCATGAACTCCAGCCCCTGTGTAGCACCCTCGCGAACCTCCCACTGGTTCTCACCGGCACCGCCTGTGAAGACGATGATATCCACACCACCCATAGCTGCAGCATACTGGCCGATGTACTTACGAATGCGGTAGGTGTACATCTCCTTGGCCAGACGAGCCTGGTCATTGCCGTTGGCGATGCCAGCCAGGATGTCGCGGAAGTCGCTGCTCAACTGACTCACGCCTGCCAGACCCGACTGCTTGTTGAGCAGATTGCTGATGCCGTGGGTGTCGAGATTCAGTTTGTCCATCAGAAAGGTCACTGCACCGGCATCGATATCACCGCTGCGTGTACCCATCATCAGACCTTCGAGGGGAGTGAGACCCATTGAGGTATCCACACACTTGCCGTCCTTCACAGCGGCAATAGAGGCACCGTTGCCGATGTGGCAGGTGATGATTTTCTTGCCCTCGGCGCTCTGCAGACCCAGGAACTTGCACACGCGCTGTGATACATAGCGATGGCTGGTGCCGTGGAAACCATAGCGGCGAACACCGTACTTCTTGTAAAGCTCATAGGGAAGAGCATACATGAAGGCGTAGTCGGGCATTGTCTGGTGGAAAGCAGTATCAAAGACACCCACCTGAGGAATATTGGGCAGCAGAGCCTTCACGGCATTCACACCCTTGATATTGGCAGGGTTGTGCAGGGGAGCCAGGTCGTTGCAGGCAGCAAAAGCCTCCATCACCTCGGGGGTAAGCAGCACCGACTTGTTGAAACGCTCGCCTCCGTGCACCATGCGGTGGCCTACGGCACCCAGCTCATTGAGGTCGGAGAGCACAGCATATTCGCCCTGTGTGAGCACCTCGAAGATAAACTGCACGCCGGCAGTGTGCTCCTCGATGGGACGCATGATGCGATGCTTCTCACCATTGAGCTTCACGTTGATGAAAGAATCAGGCAGACCTATCTTCTCGATACCGCCGCTGGTGATGACAGAGTGGTCTGCCATGTCGTAAAGTGCATACTTAATAGAACTGCTTCCGCAGTTGAGTACCAAAATCTTCATTACTATGTAAGTGATAAGTGAAAGGTGAAAAGTGAAGAGTGCTGCCTTGGGAGCACCTTCGTCATTTCATCCTTCACTCGGGTTGTTATTCTTTAAGTTTGTTTGTTACTGTTTTGATTGAAGAGTTTTTTCACTTCGCGCAACGCGCGATTCATTTTGCGTCCATTGCCTGACAGGCTGTGATGGCCACCATCTTATAGATGTCATCCACCGAGCAGCCGCGTGACAGGTCGTTGACAGGACGGGCGATACCCTGCAGAATGGGGCCAATAGCCTCGGCGTGACCAAGACGCTGCACCAGCTTATAGCTGATGTTGCCCACCTCCAGGCAGGGGAACACCAGCACGTTGGCCTTTCCTGCGATGTCGCTACCGGGAGCTTTCTTGCTTCCTACTGAGGGAACCAGAGCGGCATCAGCCTGCAGTTCGCCATCGAGCTTCAGGCTGGGATCCAGCTCATGAGCCAGTCGGGTGGCCTCTACCACCTTGTCCACCACCTCATGCTTGGCGCTTCCCTTGGTGCTGAATGACAGCATAGCCACGCGAGGGTCGCTGAAACCAGCCACACTCTTGGCAGTCTGTGCGGTGCACACAGCTATCTGAGCCAGCTGTGCAGCATCGGGAACAGGTGTAACAGCCACGTCACCCACTACCAGCACACCATCCTCGCCGTACTCGGGAGCCTGTGTGATGAGCAGCATAGCGCCGCTCACGCAAGACACTCCAGGAGCGCACTTGATGATCTGAAGTGCGGGGCGAAGAGTGTCGCCGGTGGTTGAGAGTGCGCCGCTAATCTGTCCGTCGGCATCACCGTTCTTGATAATCAGGCATCCGAAGTAGAGAGGGTCCATCACCTTGCGGCGGGCCTCCTCGATGGTCATGCCTTTCTTCTGGCGCAGCTGGAAGAGCAGTTGCGCATATTCCTCTGTCTTGGGGCTGGTGGCAGGGTCGATGATAGTAGCCTTGCCCACGTGTTTGAGACCCAGCTTGTCGGCAAGTGAGAAGATTTCCTGCTCGTTGCCGATGAGGATGATGTCGGCCAGTTCGTCGGCCAGAGCACGGTCGGCGGCGGTCAGTGTACGTTCCTCCAGGCTCTCAGGCAGCACGATACGCTGCTTGTTCTGCTGAGCGCGGAGGATGATCTTGTCCATTAAGCTCATGATGCTTACTCCTTATATATATAATTGTGTGTTGTTATGTCGTGTCAGAATTTGCCCTTCATCAGCAGCAGCTCCAGGTCTTCGGCCGACAGGCGCGAGCGGAACTCGTCGTTGTAGGCGGCGCTGATGTTGCCAGTCTCCTCGCTCACCACGATGGCCAGAGCGTCTGTCTCCTTGCTGATACCCTTGGCAGCGCGGTGACGCAGACCGAACTCCTTGGGAATGTCCATATCGTGACTGATGGGCAGGATGCAGCCTGCAGCCGTTATCTTTTCGCCCGAGATGATCATAGCACCATCGTGCAGGGGGCTGTTCTTGAAGAAGATATTCTCAATGAGGCGCTGACTGATGCGTGCGTTGAGCACCTCACCCGTGCGGATGAAGTCGGTCAGCGGCAACTGGTTCTGCATCACTATGAGTGCTCCCACGCGCTGTTTGCTCATGTTGAGACAAGCCATCACGATGGGGAAGATATCCTCACGCTCGTGTGCCATGCCAGGTATCCCCCTTTTCTTCTCAGGTCGGAAGAGGTGGATAAAGCGTCTGGCACGCTGATGAGCTCCGATGGTGTAGAAGAAGTGGCGTATCTCCTCTTGAAAGAGGATGATGATGGCAATGGCTCCCACGTTGACCAGCTGGTTGAGTATATTGCCCAGGAGCTTCATCTCGAGCACCTTGCTGATGACTATCCAGAAGCTTATGAAGAGCAGCACACCATAGAAGATGTTCACCGAGCGCGACTGCTTCATCAACTTGTAACAGTAGTACAAGATGATGGCCACCAGCAGGATGTCTATCACATCCTTCAATCCCATCTCTAACATGAGCGCATCTTATTGGTTATCTTCACTGCCTCTACGGCCTCTTTCACGTCATGCACACGCAGGATGGCTGCACCCTTCTGCAGAGCCAGCGTGTTGAGCACGGTGGTTCCGTTGAGTGCATCCTGCGGTGTTCCGCCCAGCAGGCGGTATATCATCGACTTGCGGCTGATGCCCACCAATATAGGCAGCTCCAGCACATGCAGATCCTCGAGGCGGTGCATGAGCTCGTAGTTGTGCTCCAGCGTCTTTGCGAAGCCAAATCCAGGGTCGAGGATGATATCTGCCACCCCCATCTCGTGCAAGCGGTGCACACGTGCGGCGAAGTACTGAAGCATCTCGGTGAGCAAGTCATCATAGTGAGGTGCCTGCTGCATGTTCTGCGGATTGCCCTTCATGTGCATGAGGATGTAGGGAACTCCCAGGCTGGCCACTGTGGAGAACATGTTCCCGTCCAGTTCGCCACCCGAGATGTCATTGATGATCTGCACCCCGAACTCCTCCACGCACATGCGTGCTACATCGGCGCGGAAGGTATCCACACTCACCACAGCATCGGGAGCCACACGTCGCAAGACAGCCAGCGCATGACGAAGACGCTCCATCTCCTGCTCGGGCGACACGTCGTCGGCACCAGGCCGGCTCGAATAGGCTCCTATGTCAATCATATCGGCTCCCTCGTCCAGCATCTGCCGTGTGCGCAGCTCGATGTCTGCCTCGGTCTGCTTACGGCTCTGGGCATAAAAGGAGTCGGGGGTGACATTGAGAATACCCATCACTCGCGGGACGCTCAAATCCATAAGCGTTCCGCCCACATTTATGGTATAATGGGGAAGTTGTCTCGTCTCGTTCATGCCACCTCTGTTATGACGGGCAAAGTTATTCATTATTTGAGGAACGTACAAGCGAATGACTGCAAAAAAATGCGCACATGCGTTTCCCACCACGCTGGCTCTTGCTTCTGGACAAACGCTCTACAGATAACGCCTACGGTTACCTTGCGACAACAACCCACGAGCCATGGACAG
>ULYE01027093.1_pt1 | contig 40486 bp, 35 predicted proteins | sample 1961921 | NCBI WGS metagenome assembly ULYE01 (sample SAMEA4835856, study PRJEB28245) | human gut metagenome | biome: gut microbiome; material: fecal sample | place: Denmark | collected 2008 | reverse complement strand
TTTTGCGGAGATATTCATTTTTGTTTTATAGAGGAAAGGTAATCATAACTCTCAATTTTCTACTCTCAACTTTCAACTGTTAACAACTCTCAACTGTTATAAGTTCTCAAGACTTACGGGTTGTTCTTTCGGAGTCTTGTGCTCTTTTTGCTGCTGGTCGGCAGGTTGCTGTTCCTTATTACCAGAGAGTGGCAACTGACGCTCTACCGGATTACCATCCTCGTCGAGTACTATCTCCTCTTCTACCCTAACACTGTCGTTAAGAGTTGTATCCACCTTTGCTCGTGGCACATAGCTTGAACAGTTATACATTGAGGAGGTAATGCTCTCATCCTTAGGCTTACCGAACTTTACACGATACTTGCTGAAAGCAGGATCCTTTAATACTGCCTCAAGGAAGTATCCGCATATTGGCAAAGCAGTACGTGAACCTTGACCCAAAGCTCCGGTACGGAAGTGAATGCAGCGATACTCACCGCCTACCCATGCTCCTACAACGAGATTAGGACTTACACCCATAAACCAAGCGTCAGAGTGATTGTTTGAAGTACCGGTCTTGCCACCCCAATCAGTGTCGCGGTATTGTCCTACATAACCATTCAAGCTCATTGATGTACCACCCGGCTCACGCAATCCGCTCATAAGCAGCTGCTGCATAAGGAAAGCGCTTCTATATGGAATCACCTGTTCCTCGTTTGTGGGCGATGTATAAATTTCTTTTCCATTACGGTCAAGAATACGCGTCACAAGCTGACGTCTTACATACTTGCCATCGTTGGCAACAGTAGAATAAGCATTGGCCAATTCAAGGAGGTTGACATCACTTGAACCAAGAGCAAGAGCCGGAGTCTCATCAAGCGGACTTTCAATACCCATCTTGTGTGCAGTCTCTGCGATGCGCTGAATACCCATCTCCTGTCCAAGACGAACTGCTACAGAATTTATGCTTCGTGCAAATGCACCCTTCAAAGGAATGGAGTCGCCTGAGAAAGAACCATTGGCGTTAGTAGGTGCCCATGTCACTTCCTTGCCTGCTGTCTTGTCATATACCTGCATTGAGATATACTCATCGCGACGCTTGTCGCAAGGCGTGAGTCCCTGATTCATCGCCTCGGTATATACAAAGAGCTTGAATGTAGAACCAGGCTGACGCATTGCCGTCACCTTGTCATACTTCCATGACTTGAAGTCGATGTCGCCCACCCATGCTTTCACAGCACCAGTCTGCGGTTCCATAGCTACGAATGCACAATGCATGAAATGAACCATATAGCGGATTGAGTCCATTGTAGACATCTCCTTTTCTATGGTGCCATGCTCATAATCGAACAACTTCACCTTGTGCGGACGGTTGAGATAGTACTCAATTGAATCAGGGTTGTTGGGGAAGCGCGCCAGAAGATTCTTGTAAACGGGTTGCTTCTGAGCGATTCCTTCAATGAAATTAGGAATGACATTATGATTCTCGTCCTGCCATGGATCCTGATTGCCCCAATGGTTGTTGAAGTTGCGCTGCACCTGCTTCATCTGTTTTGCAGCAGCTTCTTCGGCGTACTTCTGCATGCGCGAATCAATGGTGGTATAAATCTTCAAACCTGAAGTATAAAGATCATAACCGTTTTCACGACACCAGTTCTTCAGTTCGGCAGAAACTGCCTCACGGAAGTAAAGAGCCTGGCCATCATAGTTGCTCTCAACACTATAGCTGAGTTTAATAGGCTTCTGGCTAAGTTCGTCAAATTCTGTGCGTGTCAAATCGCCATGCTTGAGCATATTGCTGAGCACCACATTACGGCGACGCTGCGAGTTCTCAGGATGCGAGATGGGATTGTAGTAAGTGGTAGCCTTAAGCATTCCAACAAGCACAGCAGCCTGATCTGTCGTCAATTCTTTTGGAGTACAGTTGAAATACGTCTTTGAAGCCGTTTTTATACCAAATGCGTTGGAGCCGAAGTCAACGGTATTGGCATACATCGTAATGATGTCCTTCTTATCATGAGTCAGCTCAAGCTTCGTAGCAATGATCCATTCCTTTGACTTCATGATTAACATACGAACACCAGGAATCAAACCAAGCAATCCAGTAGAATAGTCGGTGCGTACACGGAACATATTCTTAGCCAACTGCTGCGTGATTGTAGAAGCTCCACGAGCATCATGATGCATGACAGCATCCTTCACAGCTCCTATAAGTCCTGGGTAGTCAATTCCATGATGACTGTAGAAGCGCTCGTCCTCGGTATCAATAAGGGCTTTCCAGAAAGCAGGATTTACCTCCTCATATTTTACCGGAGTTCTATTCTCGTTAAAATATTTGCCAATCATTACACCATCGGCACTATATATCTCTGAGGCTTCGTGAGTCTCAGGATTCATAATAGTGTAAAAACCAGGTGATTTACCAAACAGCCACAAGAAGTTTGTGTCTACCATGCCAAGGTATAAGAAAAACGCTACTATGCAGGATGCGATTCCTACAAGTGTCTTGGTGTACCACGCTTTGCCTTTGTACAAATTGCGATACCAAGGCCAAAAAGCCTTGACTTTACGCATACACCAGATGAGAAAGTCTTTTATTTTTTTCATCTTTAAATGATTATTTTGTTTGCTAATCTTGGTATATTATCTTGCAAATGTACGAAAATAGTTTAACCTATCAGTTGGTTGTCTATATAATTTATGATTTCTTTAATATTGTCGGGATGGAACCACATGATATTCTTATCCCGCTTAAACCATGTCTGCTGTTTGCGACAGTAGCGTCGGCTATTGCTTTGTATGTTGAATATACATTGATCGATGGTTATAAGTCCATCAAGATATTCGAAGGTCTCCTTGTAGCCTACGGTGTTCAATGAGTTGAGGCCTCGCTTGTCGTATACGGCAAGCGCTTCGTCTACAAGCCCTTCGTCAAACATTTGAAGCACGCGCGCATTAATACGATTGTACAATTCTTCACGGTCGCGGTTCAGACCTATCTTTATTATGTCAAACGGCCGTTGTTTCTTGGCGTTCTGCCTGAATGAAGTGTAAGTCTTACCCGTCATATGGCATATTTCCAAAGCATGCACGACACGGCGTGGGTTGTTGCGGTCGACAATCTTCCAATGCTCAGGATCTAAAAGTTTAAGTTCTTCGACAAGCCTGGGCAACCCTTCTGTTTCCAATCGCTGTTTCATCCATTCACGTGTATTGTCGTCGATTGTCGGTATGTCATCAATACCATTGCATACTGCGTCTATGTACATCATAGAGCCTCCACTCATAAGCGCCACATCCGAGGTATTGAAGAGATTGTCGGTAAGAAGTTGCATAACATCTTCTTCGAATAACGAAGCGCTATAATAATCATCAAGATGATGATTGCCTACAAAATAATGCTTCACACGCTGCTGTTGCTCTGGTGTAGGTGCTGCTGTTCCAATTGGTATTTCGCTGAAAATCTGACGCGAGTCGGCATTGACTATAGGAATGTTGAGATGTTCGGCAATCTGCAAACACAATTCTGTCTTTCCTACGCCTGTTGGACCTACAATAACAATAAGTTTCTTGTTCATTATTGTCTTAATGTGAATAAAAAAATGGGAGTTAAGTAGACTTCAGTCCTTTCTTATTCTACTTAGCTCCCTTTATCTGATAAATACGTTTAGCGTATAATGCCTCTCTTAGAAGATTCTACGAAATCAATAATGTATTGAACTTCCTTAGTAATTTCAAGTTCGTTCTTTATCTCTTGAATGCCCTCTGACATTATACCCTTAGAGTACAACTTGCGGTAGGCATCGTGGATAAGGTCAATCTTCTCGTTAGAGAATCCGCGACGGCGGAGTCCTACAAGATTCAATCCGCAATATTTTGTAGGTTCCTTACCTGCAATGATAAACGGAGGAATGTCCTGACTGAATCGGCATCCGCCCTGAATCATCACATAACCACCGATTCGGCAGAACTGATGGCAAAGAACATTTGCAGAGATAATGGCATTGTCGTCTACTATAACCTCACCTGCAAACTTGGTAGAGTTGCCAATAATCAATCCGCTACCAAGAATGCAATCGTGAGCTACGTGTACACATTCCATAAGCAGATTGTTAGAGCCTACAACAGTCTCACCTCTTGAGGCTGTGCCACGTGAGATTGTTACATTCTCGCGTATGCTGTTATTGTCACCTACTCGGCAGATTGTTTCCTCACCTCTGAACTTCAGATCCTGAGGTTTGGTAGAGATGCTTGCACCTGGGAAGAACTCATTGCCATTTCCGATGCGTGCTCCTACGTGAATAGTCACGCTGTTTTGCATTACATTGTTATCGCCAATTTCAACATTGCGGTCAATGTAGCAGAAGGGGCCAATTATGTTGTTATCACCGAGCTTTGCTTCGGGATGGACGTATGCTAAGGGGCTTATCTGATTCATCTTAGAAGTTTTTTGAATTGAATTCTACTTGTTCTTTACGATCTGAGCCGTAAATGTGGCTTCTGAAACTACATGGTCGCCTACAAATACATAGCCTTTCATTGATGATATGCCATGGCGTAACGGTGAAAGCAAATCAACCTTGAAGAGCAATGTGTCTCCAGGAACTACCTTCTGACGGAATTTCACGTCATCAATCTTCATGAAGTAGGTAGACCAACGCTCAGGCTCCTCAAGAGTGTTGAGCACGAGCAATCCACCACATTGTGCCATTGCCTCTATCTGAAGCACTCCAGGCATTACCGGCTCTTGCGGGAAGTGACCAGTGAAGAACGGCTCGTTGGCAGTAACGTTCTTTACACCAACGATACTTGTAGCGCCAAGAGCTACGACCTTGTCGACAAGCTGCATAGGATAACGATGAGGCAGAAGCTCACGTATTCTGATGTTGTCCATTATCGGAGTCTCGTTGGGATCGTATATCGGAGCCTGTATCTCGTGCTTGCGAATCTCACGACGCATCTGGCGGGCAAACTTGTTGTTGATGGTGTGACCAGGACGAGTAGCGATAATACGTCCCTTGATTGGCTTACCAATAAGTGCCATGTCGCCGATGATGTCAAGCAACTTGTGTCTTGTACATTCATTCTCCCATACAAGAGGCTTGTGCTGTATATAGCCCAATTCGTTTGCATCACGACGCTCTACCTTCAGCATATCGGCCAATGAATCGAGACGCTCCTGAGTGGTCTGCTTCTCGTAAATAACAATTGCATTGTCCAAGTCGCCACCCTTAATAAGGTTTGCCTTAAGAAGAGGTTCAATATCACGGACGAAGACAAACGTACGGGCAGGTGCTATCTCATCAGCAAACTTCTCAACACAGTCGAGTGTTGCAAACTGTGAGTTGATGAACTTCGAATTGAACGAGCACATTGCTGTGAGTGAGAATTCCTCATCGGGCAGGATAGTGATGCACGAACCGGTCTCCTCATCCTTCACCTCTATCTTATGACGGATTACATACCAATCCTTGGGTGCATTCTGTTCCTCTACTCCGATTTCATGAATCTTCTGAACGTACATAGCAGCACTTCCATCAAGAATCGGGAACTCAGGACCATTTACCTGAATAAGACAGTTGTCGATGCCCATGGCATAGAGTGCCGACATACCATGCTCAATGGTAGAAACACGTATATCATCCTTGCCCAATACAGTTCCACGCTGTGTGTCCACAACATTTTCTGCAATGGCCTGAATGATAGGCATTCCTTCAAGGTCAATTCGTTGTATCTTATATCCGGAGTTCTCTGGAGCTGGATTGAATGTAACGGTAAGGCTCAAACCAGTGTGAAGTCCTTTGCCGCACAGGGAGAAACTACCCTTCAGTGTCTTCTGTTTTGATGACATATATTATTATTTTTTCAGTTGTTCAATTTCCTTTTTGATGTCTGACAAGTCTTTGTACATTTCAGGCAGACGGCGGAAAATAGCCTGTGACTTGAAGTAGGCACGTGGATTCATCGGAGGAGTGCCGATAAGTTCCTCTCCGCCCTTCAGACTTCCCGGCACTCCTGATTGTGCACCGAGGAAGGTCTTGTCGCCAATTGTAATGTGTCCGGCAAGTCCAACCTGACCACCAAACATACACCATGATCCGACCTTTGTACTGCCTGCGATTCCTACTTGAGCAGACATGACTGTATTCTCGCCTATTTCCACATTGTGAGCCACCTGAACAAGATTGTCAAGTTTCACGCCCTTGCGAATAATGGTAGACCCCATTGTAGAACGGTCAACACAGGTATTAGCTCCGATTTCAACATTATCCTCAATAGTTACTATACCTATCTGAGGAATCTTGTCGTAGCCATCGGCATTGGGTGCAAATCCGAAGCCGTCAGAACCGACTACGCTACCTGCATGCAGAGTGACATTGTTACCCAATTTACAACCATGATAGATTGTTGTATTGGGATAGATAATACAGCCCGAACCAATCTTGACATTATCACCGATAACGGCATGTGGATAAATCTGGCAATTATCGCCGATAACGGCATTTTCGCCAATGCAAGCAAAAGGACCTATATAACAATCCTTGCCAACCGTTGCCGTCGGAGCTATATAGGCTTGCTGTGCAATACCTGTCTTCTTCGGTTTGCTTGCCTCGTATATCTGCAAAAGCTTGGCTATGCATTCATAGGCATTCTTTACACGTATAAGTGTGGTAGCAACCGGTCTCTCCAACTCCACATCCTCATTTATAATGACAATGGACGATTTCGTGTCGTAGATGTAATGGGTGTATTTGGGATTTGAAAGGAACGAGATGGCTCCTTCTACTCCTTCTTCAATCTTTGCAAAAGTATGTACGGCGGCATTATTGTCACCTTCGACTCTTCCACCGATTACGCTAGCGATTTGTTCTGCTGTAAATTCCATTTTTATAATGTCTATTCTTTGTTTCTTATAAGTTAGTAAGTGTTGTGGCATGAGTTAACAAGCACTTTCAGCCACAACACATAATATTATTTTTGCAAAAATAAGAAATTTTATTTAGATACAGCATTTTGGCACTATTAATTTCTTGTTTTGAACATAATATTGCCAACTTTTATCCCCAAAAATGTTTATTTAGGGTTAGATGCCATACTTTTGCAGTTCTTGATCCATCTGCTTCTGGAGTTCTTCAGCCTTCTGCGCAGCCACCTCTGCAAAGTCTTCGCCATTGGATGCGTAGATAATGCCACGTGAACTGTTCACGAGCAGGCCGCATTCAGAATTCATTCCATATCTGCATACCTCTTCGAGTGAACCGCCCTGTGCACCAACACCCGGAACGAGCAGGAAGTGATCGGGTACAATCTTACGGATGTCCTCAAACATTCTGCCCTGTGTAGCACCTACTACATACATCATATTGTCCTTTGAACCCCACTGCTGTGAAGTGCGGAGCACTTTCTCAAAGAGTCGCTCGCCCTGCTTGTCTTCTGTAAGTTGGAAATCGTGGCTGCCCTTATTGCTTGTCAGAGCAAGTACTATCACCCACTTGTCCTTATAGCCAAGGAACGGAGTGACGCTGTCCTCGCCCATGTAAGGAGCTACAGTGAGTGAGTCGACATCGTATTCCTCGAAGAATGTGCGTGCATACATAGCACTCGTATTGCCTATATCACCACGCTTTGCATCAGCTACGATGAAGTGGTTGGGATAGTTGTCCTTGAGAAACTTGATGGTCTTCTCGAACGAAATCAATCCCTTAACGCCGAAAGCCTCATAGAAAGCAAGGTTTGGCTTGTATGACACACAGTAAGGAGCTGTAGCGTCGATAATGGCTTTGTTGAAAGCGAAGATCGGGTCTTCCTCATTGAGTATGTGTGCAGGAACCTTCTTGAGGTCGGTGTCAAGACCTACGCACAGAAAAGAGCGCTTTGTCTTTATCTGATTTACTAATTCTGATCTGTTCATAACAATTAGTTCTTATAAATTGGCAATTCAATTAGTATTTAAAACTGACGTTATCAGTTTATGATTACAATTCGTTTTCCTTCATCTTTTCCGCATTCTCGGCTACGGTGAGTGCGTCAATCATCGACTGGATATTGCCACCCATAAATCCTGGAAGGTCATAAACGGTCATGCCAATACGATGGTCGGTCACACGACCCTGCGGGAAGTTGTATGTACGAATCTTTGCAGAGCGGTCGCCAGTAGATACGAGAGTCTTACGACGGTTGGCTATATCGTCAACATACTTCTGGTGCTCCTTATCATAAATATATGTACGCAGGCGCGCAAGAGCTCTTTCCTTGTTCTTGGGCTGGTCGCGTGTCTCGGTACATTCGATGAGGATTTCCTCCACCTCACCGGTGTTAGGGTTTTTCCACATATAGCGGGCACGTACACCCGACTCCACCTTGTTCACATTCTGACCACCTGCACCCGAAGAGCGGAATGTATCCCACTTGATTTCGCCCTCGTTGATGTTAACCTCAAACGGGTCGGCTTCGGGAAGCACGGCTACGGTTGCAGCAGAAGTCTGCATACGTCCATTTGACTCTGTAACCGGAACACGCTGTACACGGTGAACGCCCGACTCATACTTCAATGTGCCGTAAACGTTGTCGCCACTTACAGCAAAGCAGATTTCCTTGAAGCCACCTACAGCACCTTCACTCTCGCTTGTGACAGACACTGTCCATCCCTTCGACTCGCAATACTTCTTGTACATCATGAATATCTCGCCAGCAAAGAGACAAGCCTCATCGCCACCTGTACCGGCACGAACCTCCATCTGTACGTTTTTAGCGTCCTCCGGGTCCTTAGGTACAAGTGCTATCTTTATCTCTTCCTCGAGTTTGGGCTGAAGTTCCTCGTTTGTAGCAAGTTCCTCGCGCGCCATCTCCTTCATGTCAGGGTCCTGTTCGTTCATGATGATATCCTTTGCCTCAGCTATGCCGTTAAGACAATTGATATACTTCTGACGAAGCTTCATGATGTCCTCAAGATCCTTGTATTCCTTTGTCAGTTTTACGTAACGCTGCTGGTCGGCTATTACAGAAGGGTCGGTGATAAGGGTTGATACTTCCTCATAACGAGCCTCCAGTCCGTCAAGTTTTTCTAATATATTATTGTTTTCTGCCATTTGTCAAATTAATGTTGATATGTTGCAAGGGTGATGTGGTGAGATATGTAGAATTGTTGATATTAATATTCGAATTCTCCATACTCCGACTTGATGAGCAACGAGCGCTTGCCTTCCTCGATGCGACCTACAATCTGTGCGTCGATGTTGAAGCTCTTGCTTATCTCGATAACCTTCTCGGCAACTTCCGGACGTACGTAGATCTCCATGCGGTGACCCATGTTGAACACCTTGTACATCTCCTTCCAGTCGGTCTGACTCTGCTCCTGGATTACACGGAACAATGGAGGTACGGGGAACATATTGTCCTTGATTACGCGGCAGTTGTCGCCTACGAAGTGCAGGACCTTTGTCTGTGCGCCACCAGTACAATGAACCATACCGTGAATCTCGGGACGCAGTTCGTCAAGCAGTCGCTTGATTACCGGTGCATAAGTACGTGTGGGTGAGAGTACGAGCAGACCTGCATTTACCGGAGCACCTTCTACCTTGTCATCCAGACGACATCCGCCGCTATAAACGAGTTCCTCAGGCACTGCGTGATCGTAGCTTTCAGGATATTTCTCAGCAAGATACTTTGAGAATACGTCATGACGGGCACTTGTAAGTCCGTTAGAACCCATACCGCCATTATACTGCTTCTCGTATGTAGCCTGACCGAACGATGCAAGACCTACAATAACGTCACCTGGACGGATGTTGGCATTGTCGATAACGTCCTTGCGCTTCATACGGCAAGTAACGGTAGAGTCAACTATAATGGTACGTACGAGGTCGCCAACGTCGGCAGTCTCTCCGCCAGTAGCATATACACCCACACCCATTCCACGCAATTCGGCAAGCAGTTCGTCAGTACCGTTGATAATAGCCGAGATAACCTCGCCTGGTACGAGCATCTTGTTACGTCCGATAGTGCTTGAAACAAGAATGTTATCAACAGCACCTACACAGAGTAGGTCGTCTGTATTCATAACGATAGCGTCCTGGGCAATGCCCTTCCATACGCTGATATCGCCAGTCTCTTTCCAATACATATAGGCAAGTGACGACTTTGTACCAGCACCGTCAGCATGCATAATGTTGCAATATTCCGGATCACCGCCCAAGATATCGGGGATAATCTTGCAGAAAGCTTGCGGATAAAGACCCTTGTCAATGTTCTTTATAGCATTGTGTACGTCTTCCTTGGCGGCGCTGACTCCGCGCATCATGTATCTATTGGATTTGTCCATTGTTATATTATTTGATATGTTTCGTTATACCTTATTATATATATATTAAATTGCACCTCGCTTGATTTGCAGTTGCATCTCGCTTGTGCTATAATTGCTCTTCGCTAAAATTACAATTGCTCCTCTCCGTTCCAGAAATCCCAACTGGCAAAGGCTTGAAGCAACAGCATTTCCAATCCGTTCTTGGTTGTAGCACCATGTTCTGCACCCTTCTTCATGAATAGGGTTTCGTCGGGATTGTAAATCAAGTCGTACAGAATATTGTGACTGTCCATTGCTTCGTAAGGCAGGTCGGGACATGAGTCGGCTTTGGGATACATGCCGAGGGGGGTGCAGTTGACTATTACGTTGTACTCCTTGATAAGCTCAGGAGTAACTTCATCGTATGTGATGCATCCGTCTCGTTTTGTGCGACTTACAAACAAAGTTTCCAGTCCCAATGTCTTCAATCCGTACTCTATAGCTTTCGATGCACCACCCGTTCCCAATATGAGCGCTTTCTTATGGATTTTCTCCAGCATGGGCTCAATGCTTCTCGTGAAGCCGATAACGTCGCTGTTGAAGCCTTTGAGTATAGGATTCTTGCCCTTGTGGGTAATTCTGATAACGTTAACAGCTCCAATCGACTTTGCTTCAGGACTTATGTCGTCAAGATAGCTTATAACCTTCTGCTTGTATGGAATAGTTACATTAAGTCCTTTGAGTTCTGGGTTTGACGCCAGAATCTCGGGCAATTCGTCTATCTGTGGAATTTCAAAGTTTATATAGCGCGCATTTATGTTCTCATTGGCAAATTTCTCGTTAAAGAAGCTTACCGAGAACGAGTGGCCCAATGGAAATCCGATTAATCCATACTTGTCCATATATTCTACTTTTAGGTGGTTATGAAAACTGATGTTTCCTTACTTCGTTGCAAAATACATTGTGCAGATGCCGAGCGTAAATCTCTTGAATGACGCTTCGGCAAAACCTGCCTTCTTCAATATTCCTACCATCATCTCTCCTTGCGGAAAGGCTTCTATTGTAGCCGTGAGATAAGAATAGGCTGTCTTGTCGCCAGAAATCATTCTGCCGTACAATGGCAGTATCGTATGTGAATAGATTTTGAACAGTTGGCGCATGGGGAAGTGCACTGGTGTTGTCAGTTCCACTATACAGAGATGTCCTCCCTTCGTCAATACTCGATGCATCTCCTCAAGTCCCTTGTCAAGATTCTGAAAGTTGCGTATTCCGAATGCCGCTATCACAGCATCGAAAGAGGCTTCAGGAAAAGACAAGTCCATGCAGTCTTCCTTGCTGAATGTTATCGTGTCGCTAAGGCCGAGAGTCTCGACCTTCTGCCGTCCGATATTCATCATTCCCTCACTTATGTCAGCTCCTACAAGCTGTTTGGGACTTAACATTGTGGCTGCCTGTATGGCAAAGTCGCCTGTTCCTGTAGCCACGTCAAGTATGCGCTGGGGCTTGAATGGCTTAAGTCGGTTGAGCGCCATCTTTCGCCACGCCTTATCAATGTTCCATGACAACCGGTGATTGAGCTTGTCGTAGGAGTGGGCGATATTGTCAAACATCTGTTCCACTTGTTCTCCCTTTTCCTGCGTATTGTTGTAAGGGGTAATCTTTTCCTGTTTGTATGTCATTATTGCAGTATTACTGAAATCAAAAAATGTTGGGTGTTGAACGTATTTTCTGTAAGCCTCATAGTCAGCCACTTAGATAAAACATTCATCACCCAACATTCTATACTACTTGCGTGTAGCGAGGTAAGCTGCTACATTCTTCTCAATGCGTGCAGCAATATCGCCTTCTTCTGCAGTCTTGTCAAACTTCTCACCGGTGATGTGCTCGTACAGCTCGATGTAGCGTTCGCTTACACTTTCTGCATACTCGTCGGTGATTTCGGGCATAACCTGTCCTGGCTCATTCATGAAGTTGTGTTCAATGAGCCACTGGCGTACAAACTCCTTAGAGAGCTGCTTCTGCGGCAGGCCCTTCTCAAACTTCTCCTCATAACCGTCAGCATAGAAGTAGCGGCTTGAGTCGGGAGTGTGGATTTCGTCGATAAGGTAAACCTTGCCGTCGCGCTTGCCAAACTCGTACTTAGTGTCAACAAGGATAAGTCCGCGCTTTTCAGCCATCTCCTGACCGCGCTGGAAGATACGACGTGTGTAATCTTCCATTACTGCATAGTCCTCTGCACTTACAATACCCTGTGCTATAATCTCTTCCTTAGAGATATTGAGGTCATGACCCTCGTCAGCCTTTGTTGTCGGAGTGATGATTGGCTCAGGGAAGCGCTGGTTTTCCTTCATTCCTTCAGGAAGCTTAACGCCACAGATTTCGCGGCATCCCTCCTTATAGGCACGCCATGCTGAACCGGTAAGAATAGAACGGATAATCATTTCCACACGGAATCCCTCACACTTCAGACCAACAGTCACCATGGGGTCGGGAGTTGCAAGTTTCCAGTTGGGGCAGATGTCGGTGGTTGCATCAAGGAACTTAGCTGCAATCTGGTTCAATACTTGTCCCTTGAATGGGATGCCCTTCGGCAATACCACATCAAAAGCGGAGATTCTGTCGGTGGCTACCATTACTATGACATCGTCGTTGATGTCATATACGTCGCGCACCTTACCATGGTACACGCTTTTCTGTCCTTCAAAATGAAAATCAGTTTGTGTAAGTGCTTTCATACTTTCTAATATAAATTTATATTTGTTTATGAATTCTGATTTATTGCGCCTTCTTTTCGCTCGTCATTGCTTTTGTCGTGAGCCTCATAGGCATTAACGATGCGTGTTACGAGTTTATGGCGAACGATGTCCTTCTGCTCCAATGGTACGAAACCTATACCTTCCACATCTTTCAATATGCTGAGCGCTTCCTTCAGTCCGCTCTTTTGTCCGCGTGGCAGGTCTATCTGTGTCATGTCGCCAGTGACAATCATCTTGGTGTTCCATCCCATTCGGGTGAGAAACATTCGAAGCTGAGCCGGAGTTGTGTTCTGCGCCTCATCGAGTATCACTACAGCATCGCTGAGCGTACGGCCACGCATGAATGCAAGCGGAGCAATCTGTATGACATTCTTTTCAATCATGTCCTGCAGCTTTACTGCCGGCAACATGTCTTCCAAAGCGTCGTACAGAGGTTGCAGATACGGATCTATCTTGTCCTTCATGTCACCAGGAAGAAATCCCAGTTTCTCGCCAGCTTCAACGGCAGGACGCGAGAGGATTATCTTGCGTATGGTCTTTTCCTTCAAGGCTCTGACGGCAAGAGCTATACTTAGATAAGTCTTGCCAGTACCTGCAGGACCAGTTGCAAAGACCATATCGTTCTTTTCGAAAGCGTCAACCAGCTGCTGCTGGTTCTGGCTCTTGCATTTTATGGGCTTGCCAGATATATTGTATACTATAACGCCCTTTACTCCGTCGGCTTTTGTCTGTTTGCCTTTTATGATGTCGAGAATGTCCTCTTCACCGATGCTGTTGTATTTCAGCACGTGACGGCGCATTTTCTCTATATTCTCCTCGAATGAAGCCATCTCCTCTTCATCACCCAACACGCGTATCACATTATCGCGTGCCACGATGCGTAGCTTCGGGTAGAGCGACTTGACCATTTGCAGATGTCCGTTGCCTACGCCATAAAATACTACTGGGTCTATGTCTTCAAGTATGATATGTTTCTCTATCAAAATTTATAATATGTTATTTTAGATGCAAAGGTACGTTTTTTTGTACAAATTCAAAAAAAAAACTCAGATATTTCCAAAAATAAATTACCTCTGTTTTGGCAGTATTTGCATTCTTGTGTAACTTTGCACTTACTATGATGAAAATAACGAAGAAGAATTATACTCAGATATTCGGCATTACGGTTGTTTTGCTCGCAATCTTCAGATGTGCGTCCATTGACCGCGCTTGTGGCAACGGCACCACAGCGGCAACAGCCGATTCAATCAGTACCGGTGTTGTAACCGACTCAATGGCCACTGACGGGATGGAAGAAGTTGCAGCCAACCCAACAGCCGAAACAAGACCTATAGGACGTCCGTCGCTATTCTTTAATGCAGACGGAACTCAGGTAAAAAACCGCATTTACAGCGTTCCGCATTTCGGCAACACTTTTCCCGACCAGAACGATGTTCAGCTTGCAGCAGCCCAACGCCATGGCGTGAAGGCTGTGCTTGACCGCAAGGATGCCGAACGTCGCAAGTCGGAACTTGTGTATGTGGGCAACAACCCCTTCTTTCATGTTGACCGACTCAACAACAGTATCCCTTATCTGGTGCCATCAGCTTCAGAATTGCTCCAAGACATAGGCAAGGCTTTCTTCGACAGCTTGCAGACCAAGCAGATTCCGCTGCACAAAATTATAGTAACATCTGTGCTCCGCAGTAAGGCAGACGTAGCCAAACTGCGCCAGCACAACTCCAACGCCACAGAGAATTCATGCCACCTGTATGGCACTACATTCGATGTCTGCTACAACCGATATAAGACAGTTGAAGACCCGCAAGGACCTCGCCGCCGACAGGTACGCAATGATTCGCTGAAGTGGGTACTGAGCGAGGTGCTCAACGACATGCGACAGCAGAAACGATGCCTTGTAAAGTACGAAGTGAAGCAAGGATGCTTTCACATCACGGTGAATTAACGGCTATTCACAGCCTAACATTTATGGATATTTTTCCCTGCATCGGTTACTGAAATATTAAATGGAAAAATTGAAACTTCTGAAGGGCGATTTCGCCTGCAAACTTTCGCTGGCACTTGCCCCTACCATAAAGGCTGGATTTCCTAGCCCTGCCGACGACTATCTGCACGATAGTCTCGACTTCAACCGCGACCTCATAAAGAATCCCGAAGCGACATTCTATGGACGCGTGTCGGGCGACTCAATGATTGAGGCGGGCATATGCAACGGTGACATTGCCGTCATCGACCGCTCACTTGAACCTGCCGACGGCGACATAATAGTGGCTTTCGTCAATGGCGAATTCACCATAAAATATCTCGATCTTAGCCATATGTCTGAAGGATACATAGAACTGCGACCCGCCAATCCCGCCTACTCCCCTATCCGTATCAATGCCGAAGACAACTTCCGAGTATGGGGCGTAGTGGTGTGGACCATAAAACAATGGCGGCGCTGACCTCAACCACATTATTTATACTTCATACTTCACCGAATTATTACAACTCCCAACATATGAAATGGTATGCCATATGCGATTGCGACAACTGCTACGTCAGTTGCGAGCGTGTCTTCCGTCCCGATTTGGAGGGCAAGCCAGTTGTAGTGCTCTCCAACAACGACGGTTGTGTGGTGGCACGCAGCAAAGAGGCCAAGCTGTTGGGCATCAAGGCGGGCACGCCATTCTATCAGTTGCGCCAAGAGTTGCCAGGAGTAAAGATTGAGGCGTTCTCGTCAAACTACGAACTGTATGGCGAAATGACCGGACGCGTAATGACTATTATACGCGATATGGCTCCAATGTGTTTCCGATACTCCATCGACGAGGCATTCGCCATACTTGACGGGTTCGCTCCCAACCAGCTCAAGCAATGGGGCACGCAGCTACACGACCGTGTGCTGCAATCGGTAGGAATGCCCGTAAGCATAGGCATTGCACCAACGAAAACCCTTGCCAAGATGGCTTCACACTTCGCCAAGAAACACCCAGGCTACAACCATTGCTGCATCATCGACACCGACGAGCGCCGCATAAAGGCCTTACGCCTTTACCCCATCGACGAGGTGTGGGGCATAGGCCGACGATACGCAGCACGGCTTAGCAGCATGGGCATAAACACAGCTTACGATTTTGCCAGCCATTCAGGCACTTGGGTACACTCCACGCTCCGTACCATAACAATAGAGCGCACATGGGCTGAGCTCAACGGCACCGACTGCATACCTGACGACATGCCAGCACGCAAGAAGAGCATCTGTACAAGCCGAAGCTTTGACGGTATGGTACGCGACTTCGAAACGCTTCGTACACATGTAGCCAACTTCGCTGCACGGTGTGCCGAGAAGCTGCGCAAGCAGCAGTCTGCCACAAATATCGTTGGCGTATTTGTCGACTCCAACCACTTCCGTCCAGAACTGCAGCAATACTCCAACATGACCGAGCAGAACCTCCCCACACCATCGTCATCGACCATAGATATAGTCAAGGCTGCTACTGCCTGCCTACACAGCATCTACCGTCCCGACATCTGCTACAAGCGTGCCGGAGTAGTGCTCATCGGCGTAGTACCCGATACGGCAATACAGCCCGATCTGTTCACATTCGATTCTCTACGCCACAACCGTATGACACAGCTCGACACAACAATAGACAAGATAAACAAGGTGGACGGAACTGAGACCGTGCTGCTCTCGTCGCAGCAATACCCCAAGGGACGCAAGTTTGCCGATGCTATCCGACACGAGCACAAAAGTCCCTGCCCTACAACGCGATGGAAAGACATAATAAAGCTAAAATAACCAAACTATCATTCGACAATAATAATACAAACAACATGACAATCCAACCACAACTCACAATACGCCCTGCCACCACAGCTGACCTGCCAGCCATAATGAAGCTCGTAGAGTCGGCAATCGAGATAATGCACAATAACGGCAACACCGGACAATGGAAGAACGGCTATCCAGGCGAAAACGTCATCATGGACGACATCACTACCGGCACCTGCTACCTTCTTCTCTCGGACGGCAAGCCTGTAGGTTCGTTCGCCCTAAAGCCAGGTCCAGACCCTACATATTCTGAAATTAGCAACGGAGCATGGCTAAATGACCTACCATATTATGTAATACACCGCATAACGAGTCTGCCCAACACTCACGGCACATTCGCCGCTGCGCTCAACTATAGTCTCGGCATCTGTAGCAACATACGCATTGACACTTTCCGCGACAACACCATAATGCAGCATCTGCTCAAGAAGCACGGATTCAAGTACTGCGGAATTATCCACGTAGCTAACGGCGACGAAAGACTGGCATTTCAAAAACAACGTTATGCTTAGTCATTTTCATTTTTTGTTTATTCGTCTATAGCAATGACATATTTATAGACGGGCTGCAACTTTTTACGATTTTGACAAAATGACTAAATGACCAAACTACCCTACTTCTCGACAAATCTGTAGTTTTGTGCCATCAGCAGGCTGTAAAAACTTTCTCGGCAGGCCGTAAAAACTTTCTCGGGAGAGAGAATTCTAACAAAAAAGGAATAACTCTAAGGAGAGAATACTATATTGACAAAGAACAGACTCTGTCAATATAGAAAAAAAAGAAATGGAAACAGTGCCTCTGTAAGCCGGGTTCTGTTTCTCGCGCGCCATTACTGACACACGAGCCTTCTGCCATTTATCTACTACGCAAGTCGCCCTGCGTCTCTAGCATTCTACCCTCCACCGTATCCTCGAAAGGAAATCGGACGGGAAGCCCTCAAACGATGGTATACATGAACTTGCAGCCCCCAGATGGTACAGCCCGATGATTGCCCATCGGCTGGTGGTCTCTTACACACGCCTTCTCACCCTTACCACACACAAGGCATGGCGGTTGTTTTCTTCTACCGACACCTGCCGTCGCCGACAGCTTCTATTTTCGGAAGTGGGGTTCCCTATGCTGCCCGGACTTTCCTCTCCTGCGCACAAGCACAGCAGCGACAGAACCGAGACACTGTTTCCATTAGGATGCAAAGTTACTGCAAAAAATTGGATTAAACGAAGCTGAAATCAGATTATTTCCTTCTCGTTGTGGTTTTTCGTACAGTTTTCTTCTTTGTAGTTGTTGTCGACTTTACTGTTTTCTTATGCGGATTGTAGTAAGTCAGAGCCTCTGGCAACTCCTGCTTGATGGCTGCAATACGCTTGGCATCTGACGGGTGGTCGCTGAACATATCGCTCTGATTGCTATTGTTACCCTGCGACATGCGCTGCCAGAAACTTACAGCCACATTCGGATCGTAGCCAGCCATTGCTGCAAAGATGAGTCCCATGCGGTCGGCCTCGGTCTCATTGTCGCGCGAATACTTCAGGCTTCTGAACTGCAAACCCTTCTGAGCGATAATCTGAGCCAACTGTGTGGTCGACGAGCTGACACCGGCAGCATTGAGCACCGAACCGAGAATCTGTGTGCCATACTGGTTCTTTATCTGTTTGCTCATCTGCTCGGCAGAATGCTTCGCTACGGCATGGGCAATCTCATGTCCGAGAACTATGGCAAGCGAAGCCTCGTTCTGGGTGTAAGGCAGCAAACCCTCATACACTACAATCTTGCCACCAGGCATACAGAAGGCGTTGGCACTCTTGTCCTGCACAAGATTAAACTCCCAGCTATATTGCTTTGTCTCGGCTGCCAGTCCGTGATTGTTGAGATAAGCCTCAACGGCTGTGGCAAGCTTCTGACCAACACGCTTAACCATTGCTGTATTGGCTGAATTGGTAGAGAGCTTGGCTGACTTCATATAGTCGGAATACTCCTGATTGCTGAGCGAAAGAACCTGCTCGTCCGAAACAAGGATATTCTGCTTGCGACCAGTGATTGGCACAGTACGTGTTGTGCCACACGAAACAACGATGGCGGCAACAAGGGCCATCAATACAAATTTTACTTTTTTCATAACTCAAAAGACATTTTTGTTGTTATTATATGCTGCAAAAGTATATAAAAATAAGAAACAAAGGAAATTTATCAGATAAAAATATCGTACCTTTGCACAATCATTGCCCTATCTTCACTTTAAAGATACGCAAACAGAAGGAAAGAACGTAAAAATAAATAACAATATCAAAAATGGAAAAAGAGACAAACAAACTTATTGCTGCACACTATCAGCTTTTCACAATTAACGAGAACGGCGAGCGCAACCTCGTAGAGGAAACAACTCAGGAACAGCCCTTCGTTTTCATCACTGGATTCGGCACAGCCCTTGATGCCTTCGAGGACATACTTAAGAATCTGGGACGCGGCGAGAAGTTTGACTTCGAACTCGACAAGGACAAGTCGTTCGGCGAATACGACCCAAAGCGTGTTATCGAGCTCAACAAGGAGATGTTCACCGTTGACGGACACTTCGACAGCAAGAACATATTCAAGGGCGCACAGATTCCTCTCAAAAACGAGGACGGCAACTTCTTCATAGCAAAGGTCCTGGAAATTGGCGCTGACAAGGTTAAGGTTGACCTCAACCACCCGCTCGCTGGCAACAAGCTCAACTTCAAGGGCTACGTTATCGAGAACCGCGAAGCTACAAACGACGAGATACAGACTCTGCTCAACCACATGAACGGCGGCGGATGTAGCGGACATTGCGGCGGATGCGAGAACGAAGGTGGATGCAAAGGCGAAGGCGGATGCGGACACCACGACGAAAAGCACTCGAAAGAGGGCGGATGCTGCGGCCACTGCCACTAATATACATAACAGAACTTTCGCAAGCACGGAATCCAAACAGCCATGCTTGCGAAACTTTTAAATAATCTAATTATGCGAAATACATTTGGAAACCTTTTCACGCTGACCACGTTCGGCGAGAGCCACGGACCTGCAATAGGAGGCGTAGTGGACGGAATGCCTGCGGGAGTAGACATCGACATGGAATTCATCCAGAGCGAACTCAACCGCCGACGTCCCGGACAGAGCAAAATAACCACAGCACGCAACGAACCCGACCAGGTGGAGTTTCTCAGCGGAGTGTTTGAAGGCAAGTCGACCGGCTGCCCTATTGGGTTTGTCGTGCGCAATACCAACCAGCACTCCAACGACTACGACAATATGCGCTCTGTATTCCGCCCTTCACATGCCGACTTCACTTACACTAGCAAGTATGGCATACGCGACCATAGGGGCGGCGGACGCTCTTCGGCACGCATCACAATAAGCCGATGCGTGGGTGGAGCATTGGCCAAGCTCGTATTGCGCAAAATGGGCATCAGCATAACTGCCTACACATCGCAGGTAGGCGACATTGCTCTCGACCGCGACTATCGCAAGTACGACCTCTCGTCTGTCGAAAGCAACATTGTAAGATGTCCCGATGCCGAGGCTGCCACCAGAATGGAACACCTCATAAGCGAGGTGAAAGCAGATGGTGATACAATAGGAGGGATTATTACATGCGTAGTGAAAGGGTGTCCGGTGGGCGTTGGCGAACCGGAATTCGGCAAGCTGCACGCCGTGCTCGGAGCAGCAATGCTCGGCATAAATGCCGCCAAGGGATTTGAAATAGGCGAAGGCTTCAACTGCGTCACGTCAAGAGGAAGCCAGCAGAACGATATCTTCACATCCAACAACGGCAAAATACACACAAAATCCAACCACAGCGGAGGCATTCAAGGAGGAATAAGCAACGGCGAAGACATCTACTTCAGAGTGGCTTTCAAGCCTGTAGCAACCATTCTTCAGGAGCAACCTACCGTAGACAAGGACGGCAACAACACAACACTCTGTGCGCGCGGACGACACGATCCGTGCGTTCTGCCTCGTGCTGTACCGGTGGTTGAAGCAATGACCGCAATGGCCATATTGGACTATATTATGCTCAACAATAGTACTGCAGTACAATATTAACATAGATTAAGATAGTTATAATGCTCCTTAGCCATTTTTTTTAAATGGGGGGGGGGGATATTTCAAGAATTATCACTATCTTTGCACATGATAATTTGGGACTCGTGAGAGCCTTAGATTAGCTTAGTTAAGTCTAGTTTAGTTTTTGTGTTGGTTGAGGGCAGTCGATTGGCTGCCCTCAATTTGTTTTATTACGGTATAATAAATTATAAATTTATCGACTAAATATTTTACAAGTCGATAAAATTATATAACTTAGCAATTGAATTTACAAATAAACAGTTGATTGTAAAACTTACAAAAAAACAATATTATGATTAGACTGAATGCATTTTTCGAAGTGAAAGACAACGCCAGCATTGACGCAGTAAAGAATCTTGGTACTGAACTTGTGAACAAATCACGCAACGACGAGGGCTGCGTTTCGTACGACCTCTTCACAAGCGCAACACGCCCATTGGTAATGATGTTCTGTGAGACATGGAAGGACGAGGAAGTACTGAAAGCTCACATAGCCTCGGCTCACTTCACCAGTCTCGTGCCCCAAATCGAAGCACTCACAAAGAACGGATTGAAACTGGAGAAATTCGAGTTCTAAACTCGTTTTCGTACACTAAAAACTTTTGTCAACAAATATCTACAAAAGGATATTCTTATTATGAGTTAACACGAAAATATTTTCGTCATGAGTTAACACGAAAAATATTTTGTCATTAATTACCACGAATTATCCATGAATTCTAATTTGCTAAAAAACTCATGGATAATTCGAATGGTAATTCATGACTATAAAGCACAATACAAAAAACTACTTTCTTCTTGTATTGCGACCGTTGTCCTTACGGTTTGCCTTGGCGCCATGACCATTGCCGTTAGTCTTGCTGCCATAACTGCCGTTGCCATAATTGCTGCCACCGTAATTGCCACCAGCAGCATTATAGCCTTTTCCGCCACCATATTTACCGCCGGAATAGTCACGCTGCTTGCCATAGTCATCACGCTGAGTGCCCTGCTTGCCGTAGCCATCACGCTGAGTGCCCTGCTTGCCGTAGCCATCACGCTGTGAACCTTGCTTGCTGTAACCATCACGCTGAGCGCCTTGTTTGCCATAACCTTCATACTTATCCGACTGCTTGTCGTGTCCACGACGGTTCTTGTCACGTGGCTGAATGTCACGTTCGAACTGCTGACGTTCAAACTCGGGACGACGGTTATTGCCGAAGTTGCGTCCCTGATTGGGAGCAGGCACACCAGCATATAGCTGCTGTATAAGGTCGGGACGACCTATGCGGCGCAGTTCCTGCTCAATGCCACGACGCTCTTCAGGCTTATACCAGAAGAAGAACTGGCGCTGGGCAAGCTTTTCGCGCGGAGTCTTGGCAGAGAATACGGGTTCGAGAGTATAAGGATCATAACCCGAATACCACGTCTCCGTACTTACAGTCATCGGCGTAGGCGTGAAGTCCTGCACCTGCTCAAGATGGAAGTCAAGACGCTTGGTAATGACAGCCAGCTCTGCCATATCCTCCTCACGGCAGCCAGGGTGCGAACTTATGAAGTAAGGAATAATCTGCTGACGCAAATTCTCCTCGGTATTTATCTTGTCAAAGATGCGCTTGAACTCTTCAAACAGTTTGAATGAAGGTTTGCGCATAAGCTTCAACACGGCATCGGAAGTATGTTCGGGAGCCACCTTCAATCGGCCGCTCACGTGCTTACAGATAAGTTCACGGGTGTACTGACGTGCAGCAGCATTCCACTTCTCTTCCTTGCTCTTGTGCAGAAGCAAGTCGTAGCGCACGCCACTACCTATGAAACTCTTCTTAATGCCAGGAAGAGCGTCTACCGCATGATAGATTTCAAGCAGCGGAGTGTGGTCGGTTACGAGATTAGGACAAATCTGCGGATTGATGCACGAGGGACGTTTGCACACAGCACAAGCCTTAGGGTTCTTGCCGTGCATTCCATACATATTGGCCGAGGGTCCGCCAAGGTCGGACAGATAGCCCTTGAAGTCGGGCATTTCTATCACCTTCTTCACCTCTTTTACGATGCTCTCCTTCGAACGGCAAGCTATGAACTTGCCCTGATGGGCGCTGATAGTACAGAAGGCGCAACCGCCAAAGCATCCACGATGCATGTTGACCGAGAACTTGATCATATCGTAAGCTGGAATGCGCTTGCCCTTATATTTCGGATGAGGCAGACGCGTATATGGCAGGTCGAACGAGCGGTCGAGTTCTTCAGATGTCATCGGTGGATATGGAGGATTGACAACGGCATACTTGCCGTCTACCTCTTGCAGCAGACGTTGGGCGTGCATCTTGTTCGACTCCTCCTCTATATGTCGGAAGTTGTCAGCCTCAGCCTTCTTGTTGCGCAGGCATTCCTCATGACTGTACAGAACTATGTCGTCCTGAGTAATTCCACCAGGTATTTCATCCTCCTTTGTCAAGTAGACAGTCTGTGGAATATTGCGTATTTCAGCAATCTGCTTACCCTCGTTGAGCTGGCTGCAAAGTTCCAGAATAGGTTTTTCGCCCATTCCGTAGATTATCATGTCGGCACCCGAATCGCAGAGGATACACTTCTGTAGTCCGTCCTTCCAGTAGTCGTAATGAGTCAGTCGGCGAAGCGAAGCCTCAATACCTCCCAACACGACGGGAACATCGGGGAAGAGCTGTTTCAGAATCTTAGTATATACAATGGTAGGATATTCCGGACGGCAGTCGTGACGACCGTCAGGACTGTAGGCATCCTCCGAACGCAGACGCTTGCCTGCTGTGTACTTGTTGACCATAGAATCCATACATCCCGGAGCAATACCGAAGAAGAGATTGGGGCGTCCCAACTTCTTGAAGTCGCGGAAGTCGCCGTGCCAGTCGGGCTGCGGCACTATTGCCACTTTATAACCCGCCGACTCAAGCGTGCGACCTATAACAGCAGCACCAAACGACGGATGGTCAACATACGCATCGCCCGAGAACAGGATAACGTCAACGCTATCCCATCCCCGGATTTCCATTTCCTTTTTTGTAGTAGGCAGCCAATCGGTGAGCCTATATTCTTTCATTGTATATACTTTACGTGTTATTAATTCTGTTCTGTTTCCTCTTCAGCTGACGGCTTGTTCTGTTCCCACTCCTTGTAGAGCGTCACGAGATTGGACAGGCCTATTGCCTTCATATTATTGTTGTAGATTACATCAAGACAGAGGTCGAGCAAGTTCTTGTCGCTAATGCCCGACGACTCCAACAATGAGCGTACGTTAAGCTTAAGCTTGTCGAGTACAGTCTCATCGATAATACCGTTGCTGTCTACCAAGCTGTCAAGAAGAGAATATTTGCAAAGCGTTTCAAGATGCAAGTCACTCACCTCAATGCTTCTTGTGCCTGATGCATTTGCCTGAATTTTGTACATAATCATTAGTTTTTTAAAGTTATTAGTTCTGTTTTTATCGCTTGACCAGGAAGTCCATTACGGCCTTCATCACCTGTCGGCGTGCCGTCATATTGTTGATGCACTCGAAGGGGAAGCCCATAACGAAGCACTTGTAGTCGCTACCGTCATAGGCTACCGCAGCACTCGAACCGTCGGCATACTGCATTGCGCAGAACGCCGACGAAGCGGCAGGATGCATTACATCGACCGACGTTGCAGCATAGTGCATGGGGTTGAGATGGCGGATGATGTCGAATTTGATTCCCAGTCCGTTTATTACATTATTATTAATGGAGCGGTCGGCACGTTCGTAAGATGCCTTGACCACATTGGCAAGAAACTGTCGCTCGTCGGCACGCAACATATCGCTGCCCACATAAGCTCCGCTCACCATAATGCGTCCGCCACGACCCGTAAACGCCTCAAGTTGCTTGCGCAGTCTCGATGTGAAGGTCTTGTAGCGCACAAGCGAATGGCCGTCATCCTTCTGCAGTCCGAACGCAATGTCCATAACGTCATAGTCTGTCGAGCGTACGAAATCGTTCTCCAGAGCTTCCACCGAGCAGCTCACAACATTGTAATCTCCCGATGTTGCAATATTTTCCACGTGACAAACCGATTCATTCTGCTGATTGCCCATCACAAACGAGCCTGCAAGTTCGTCGCCACAATATCCCAACGCTCCCGGCCCTTCGCTTCCTGCACGGCTACGGTCGAAGCATTGCTGACGACCGTTCCATCCTGCTGTGAGTCCGTATGAAACGCCAATATCGCTGTCCATATCGAAGCCCTGCTGTGTTTCATTGTCAACTACAGCCGGCCCAGAAAGGCGCTTGAATCCATTCACCACAAGAACGTTGCGTGCATGCGGAACCGATGACAGTCTGGCAGCCAACGTCTCCGACGGGAAGCTCTCGCCTCCCCTATTCACAGCCGCTACGCGGAATCGGTAGAGCACATCTGGCTGCACGTCAATCACATAAGAAGTGCCGTGCACCATACGTCCGTTGTCAAAACCGCCTGCGCCTTTCGCCACATATATATTATAAGATGTGGGCACGGCTGTAGGCTCCTGCTCGTCCTTTACGGGAAGCCACGACAGCCGCAACTGGCCGTTGCCTATATTCTCGATACGGAAATTGTCTACCGGCAGAGGCTGAACTATGCATGGACGAGAATGGTTGCTGCTGACGTAGCGCAATATGGTCTTGTAGAGCGAGCGTGCCATGGTGAACTTGAAGTTAGGGTCGAATCCACGCTTGAGGTCGGCAAAGTTCTGATGCGACATAGTCTCGACTATTGCCGAAGGAACCTCCGGCCGACGAGTCTCGCTATAATTACGGTCCCACAGATAGCGGCGTGTCCACTTGCCATACTTGAACGTAAGGTCGCGGCGCAATCCCTCGAGCAGCTGTTCGGCTAAGTCGTGCGAAGCCATGCGCGAAATGCCGCTATTGAGTCGTCCGTCGTTGAAGTTGGTAGTACATATTGCCAGCGAACCTATTATAGAATCAGGCACCAATGTGTAGCCGGCATCACTATGCACAGCAAGCGAGAGTTCGATAGGAACCTTCTTGCCCTCGCGTGTCGGCACATAAACCGAGCCTCCTGCAAGCCAGTTAGCCATATTCGAGCGTGAATTGATGTCGTCCGAATAGTCGTCCGTGCCGTTCTTTCCGCCATAAACACTATATGGAGCGCCCGACCATTGTACGTTGTAGCGGGCTCCTTCCAGACAGCGCGGCATTCCGCTCGTAACGCCATAGCGCTGCACATTGCCCATACCTCCGCCAAAGCGCACGGCGTCGGTAGTTATCACGCCCTTCTGATCTGAAAGGTTTGTTATGATGACACGGTTGTCGATACTGCTGCCACCATCAAAATCGAACGTTCCAAGATAGACCCATGTGCCTCCGCCCATCTGCTGATTGACACGAAACAGAGTGCGCTGGCCCTTATGACATACTATATACTGCACGTCAGACACGCTATTGGGCAGAGTCTGATAGCTCACATACACAGCATAACGGCCTGCCTGCGGGATCTGAGGCTGATAGGAAGCCCACGATTCATGACCCTTGCGCACGGTACGAACCTGACGCACGGTGCCTTGAAGGAACGGGTTCTCGCCGTCACGATACACTCCATTGCGCACGGCAAAACCTTTTTCCTTGGCAGTCTGCCACTTCTCACGGCCGTCGTCTTCTACATATCCACGACCGTTGTCGTTGTCTACCAGCACTTCGTTCTTCTGCCAGTCGCGCTCGCGTGGAGTATAAACCACAGCTCCGGCACGCTCAAGCATCGGAATGAGATAAGGCACAACGATGGTCTGAGTGAAAAGATCTTCGGTAGTGCCAAACAGATTTGGGCGTTGCCAACGCCAGCGTGACTTCTTCGTATCATAATATATTCCGTGCGAAGCCCACAAAGAGATGTGCCTGTCGAACAATCCGTGCGAGATGAAGTAAGGGCGCGACTCATCGTAAACCCATGGAGCACCGTCATATTCTATCTTGCCCCATGCCGATGGTACGCCAACATTTTCCACACGTGCACCAGCCACAAGCTGCTCAATGGGCAATCCTGCAGCCACAATGCTGAGCGAATACTTGTTGTAAGGTTTAGGCAGAGTCTTCGACAGACGCTTATAGTAGAACCTTACCGACTTATCTGTAAAATCCTGAGTTGCAAACGACTGACTGATATAAACCTTCAACACACGGTTGCGTTCGTCCACACTAAAGTTCACAAGATAAGGCTGCGTATGGTAAGTGACATTCTTGGCACGGTTCTGCAAAACATAGTTTTTCAGAAGAGCACCCATTTTCTCGTTAGGCAGCGTCCTATTGCTGCCAGCCACAGACGGAACTGCAACCATTGTAAAGGCACAGAATAGTATGGATAGAACTCGCTTCATTTTACGACTCTTATTATATGAATTTTCCATTGTTGTCGTTCGGCCCTTCAAAAGGGCTCCTTTCGACCTGCAAAAGGACTCGTTTTGGCATCCAAAAGGACCCCTTTTACATTGCAAATGTAGTCCTTTTACAAAGCAAAAGGACTACATTTGGAATGCAGTATGCGAACATAGGTTCGTCACACCTATTATTATATGTCACCTACGGTGAAGAGTTCGGGCTTCTTACCCTTGAAATCCTTGTAGTAGGTCTTTATCAATTTCATATCAGCCTCAACATCGCCTGTCGGCACAATCACGTGCTTGCACTCTATGAGTTTGCGCTCGAAGTCGAGTCCGTACAGCAGTATTGGGATGTTGGCCTTCAATGCTATGAAGTAGAAACCCTTCTTCCATTCGGGATTGAGCGAACGGGTTCCCTCAGGAGTGACACACAGACGGAAATTGGGAGTGTTGCGTGCAGTCTCGGCAAGAGCGTCGGTCATACTTGTATGCTTGCCACGATAGACGGGTATTCCGCCTATGCTACGGAAGAAAGCGCCCAAAGGCCAGAAGAACCATTCCTTCTTCATAAGGAAGTTGATCTTCAGATTCTCGGCACGCGAGTAAAGCAGACCCATTATGAAGTCCCAGTTGCTCGTATGAGGTGCAAGACACAAGATATATTTTTCGGGAAACTCCACACTTACCTCAGCACGCCAATGCATGCGCTTGTAGAGCACCGTTCTGCAAAAACGTTGCAATAAACTCATTATTCCTTTATTTTCTTAACCAGATATTAATGTCTAACAAGCCAATTTACTCAAAGTTTGAAATCTGGTCGATGATTTCAGACACCTGCTTGTTGAACTTTGTGATAAGGTCCTTGAAGAATTTAGTAGCCGGCATTCCCGGCTCTACATGCGATACGCGGCGGATGTAGTCGTTGTGGATTACCAGAATAGAAGTAAGCAAGGCCTTAACGTTTTCTTCGTCAGCCTTTATTGAATAAGATGCAGCCACTACTTCTGAAAAAAGTTCGCTACATACGTAATTGATTTTTCGTTTTAAGATTCGTTTATTAGCCATAATTCCTTTTATGATTTTATATAATTTCTTGCCAAAGATAGAAAAAAAAAGAATACGCAACAAGTAATATCAATAAAAAATGTAATCACTTAAAGTTTTCCGTCCAATATTTTCAGTATGTCACAGAAAAAGCGTATTTTTGCAGCACGAAATAATATAAAGGTAGATTTTATTTCAATAATACATACTTTTTAATTTTTAACATCAAATGGAAATTAGTGCATTGCAGATTGCAAGAGCTGCTTATCAGCCCAAATTGCCCAAGGCTCTTCAGGGACCGGTGAAGGCCGTAGAAGGCGAGGCTACACAGTCAGTAGGTAACCAGGATGACATCAAGGCTTTGTTCCCTAACACATACGGAATGCCCGTCATCACATTCGAAGCTGGCGAGAAGAAGGAGCTTCCGGCTTTCAATGTTGGTGTAATTCTTTCAGGCGGCCAGGCTCCTGGCGGCCACAACGTTATTTCAGGTCTTTTCGACGGTGTAAAGTCACTCAACCCTGCTAACAAGCTCTATGGTTTCATCCTCGGCCCTGGCGGTCTGGTTGACCACAACTACATGGAGATTACTCCGGAGATTATGGACGCTTACCGCAACACTGGCGGTTTCGACATCATCGGCTCTGGCCGTACCAAGCTTGAGAAGGAAGAGCAGTTTGAGAAGGGTATCGAGATTCTCCGCGAGCTCGGCATCAAGGCTCTCGTCATCATCGGTGGCGACGACTCTAACACTAACGCTTGCGTACTCGCTGAGTACTATGCTGCCAAGAAGTACGGCGTTCAGGTAATCGGTTGCCCGAAGACTATCGACGGCGACTTGAAGAACGAACAGATCGAGACTTCATTCGGTTTCGACACAGCTTGCAAGACATACTCTGAGCTTATCGGTAACATCCAGCGCGACTGCAACTCAGCCCGCAAGTACTGGCACTTCATCAAGCTCATGGGCCGTTCGGCTTCTCACATCGCTCTTGAGTGCGCTCTTCAGACACAGCCTAACGTTTGCCTCGTTTCAGAGGAGGTTGAGGCTAAGGAGATGTCGCTTGACGATGTTGTAACATATATCGCTAAGGTAGTAGCCGATCGTGCTGCCGATGGCAACAACTTCGGTACCGTGCTCATTCCTGAGGGTCTTATCGAGTTCATTCCAGCTATTAAGAAGCTCATCGCTGAGCTCAACGAGGTTCTTACCGATCCTGCTACTGGCGAGTCACGTGAGTTTGCCAACGCAGAGGAGCAGATTGATTTCGTTAAGAACTCTATCGCTAAGGACAACCTTGCTATCCTCGAGTCGCTTCCTGAGGACGTTGCACGTCAGCTCTGCCTCGACCGCGACCCGCACGGAAACGTTCAGGTTTCGCTCATTGAGACAGAGAAGCTCCTCTCACGTATGGTTGAGAAGAAGCTCGAGGCTTGGAAGGAAGAGGGCAAGTACAATGGCAACTTCTCTGCACAGCACCACTTCTTCGGCTATGAGGGACGTTGCGCTGCTCCGTCTAACTACGACGCTGACTACTGCTACTCACTTGGCTACAACGCTTCACGCCTTATCGCCAACGGCAAGACTGGCTACATGTCAGTAATCAAGAACACAACTGCTCCTGCCGCTGAGTGGATTGCAGGTGGTGTGCCTATCACAATGATGATGAACATCGAGCGTCGTAACGGTGCCAACAAGCCTGTTATCCGCAAGGCTCTTGTAGAGCTCGACGGTGCTCCGTTCAAGTTCTTCGCTGCTCATCGTGAGGAGTGGGCCAAGAACGATTGCTACGTTTATCCGGGTCCGGTTCAGTACTGGGGTCCGTCTGAGGTTTGCGATCAGCCTACCAAGACTCTGATGCTCGAGCAGGGCAAGTAATCAATTGCCTTATTATAACTCTCTTAATGCAGAGTTAAAGACAATATGGAGAGCAGAGTGGTTTCAACCATTCTGCTCTCTCTGTTTAAGAACATTGCACACAAAGCGATTATATTAAAGACTATGAGTGAACAGTATCACGCACGCAAAACAAACAAAAGAAAGAAAACTACACGCAAGACTTCTGCCACAAAGAAGCAGTCGGCACTCAGCGCCCTGCTCGCACGCAATCCGCATGCAGCATGGTGGGTGGGCGGCATTGCCGTAGTGTGTCTGTACGTGTGGCTGTTCTACTCGTTTCTGGTCAGTCCTACCGGATTCAGATGGCGTGCATTGTTCGGTGACGCCAACTATCCTGCCGGCTACGAAATACATGGTATTGACATCTCGCACTATCAGGGCGACATAGACTGGGAAAAACTGCGCGGAGCCAGCATCGAAGGATGTCCACTGCGCTTTATAATGATAAAATCTACAGAAGGCTCTACTCGCGTTGACGACAAATTCAAGGACAACTTCCGTCAGGCACGCGAATACGGATTCATACGTGGCGCCTACCATTTCTGGAGCAACAAGTCGTCGGCACGTTCGCAAGCCTACCACTTCCTTAATACCGTACGTCTTGAAGAGGGCGACCTGCCTCCAGTTCTTGACGTAGAACATAAACCTGCCGACCGCTCGGTTGAGGATTTCCAGAACGACGTTCTTACATGGCTTCACATTGTTGAGGACAAATACCACGTGAAGCCTATCATCTACACGTATTACAAATTCAAGGAGAAATACTTAAGCAAGCCCGTATTCGACGACTATCCATACTGGATAGCCCATTACTATGTCGACAAGGTGGAATACAAAGGAGCGTGGAAATTCTGGCAGCATACCGACGTAGGACGACTGCCCGGAATAAAGAGCTATGTAGACTTCAATATCTACAACGGCTCGTTCTATGATATGAAAAAACTTACCATAGGCAATCAAGACACCGTATGGTAAGTTGAGACAGCTGGACTTTCGTCCATATAGAGTTGAACTTTCACCCTTTAAAGTGAAAGTTCAAATAATGCACATGCCCACTCTACGTCTTCTACAACATCCTTTAGCTGTAGCCCGTTGGCTGCTGCCGCTTCTTGAAGCATCGGAACATCTGTAGTGTAGAATCCGCTGAGGATAAGTTTTGTACCATTGCCACGCATCACACTTCTGAATGCCGACATGTCGTTGATAAGTATGTTGCGATTGATGTTGGCAACTACGAGGTCGAACTTGTCTTGAACGCCCGACAATACAGAAGCGTCACCAAGCAACACATTCATATTCTTCACGCCATTAAGTTCGGCGTTGTGCTTGGCATTCTCCGAACTCCATTCGTCAATGTCATAGCCTAACACTTTCTTGGCACCCATCTTAGAGGCTGCAATACCAAGAATACCAGTTCCGCAACCGCAGTCAAGCACATCAATACCTGCCATATCCATATTCTGAAAACGACGCAGAATCATGCGTGTAGTCTGATGAGTACCCGTGCCGAAGGCATTGCGCGCCTCTATGAAGATGCGCATCACACCGTCGTTGCCTGCAAACATATTCATATCTGTGTGCTTGGCATCATATATAATAAGGTGGTCGCCTACGCCTATAGGTTCAAAGCCTTCGTCTTCCCAACCCTGGTTCCAGTCCTGGTCGGGCACTTCTTCTACATCATAAGTCACGGTTGCGCCCTCTGGCATATAGTCGGCAATGGCTTCGTCGAGCGCTTCCTTATTATACAAGGGACGCTGCACATAGCCCAGCAGTCCGCTGTCAGTATCCTCAAAAGCCTCAAATCCGGCCTCGCAGGCTGCTGCCGACAACAATTCACGTGCAGGCTGCATAAGCTCTGCCTCACATTCTATCTTGAAATTAGCTACAAAATACTTCATCTCTCTGTTCCTGTTAATTATTCGTACACCTCTTCAATACCATACTCCATGTCGTCTTCGGCATTGTGCGAGCAACCGTCAAAGCCTTCAGGCAAATCGAATTTGGCATTAGGATCGTACGGCAGAGTCTTGTCGCGATACACCTTCTTCATAAAGTAAGCCCATATAGGCAGCGCCATTGTAGCACCCTGACCCATACGCATTGAGTCGAAGTGAATATCGCGGTCGTCGCCACCTACCCAGCAGCCACTTACAAGCTGAGGTGTGAATCCCATAAACCAAGCGTCGCTATTGCGGTTGGTAGTACCGGTCTTACCTCCTATCTCGCCCGTGAAGTTGTACTTATAGCGCAGTCGGCCTGCCGTACCACCATCGACTACTCCCTTGAGCAGCACAAGCATCTTGTTGGCACTCTCCTCGCTTATCACCTCATTCATACGGGGTTGGAAATTGGTGATGACATTGCCCTCATTGTCCTCAATACGGCTCACGAACATCGGAGCAGTACGTATGCCATGATTGGCAAATGTGGTATAGGCGCTCACCATCTCTGCCACAGTCATCTCACACGGGCCTAAGCACAACGACATAGACGGATGGATGTCGGGATTGTTGATGCCGTAGTCATGCAGCAACTGCACGAACTGCTGCGGACTCAGCTTGCTCATAAGATAAGCCGAAATCCAGTTGCTCGACTGGGCAAGTCCCCACTTCAGCGTAACCATCTCGCCTGCACGCTTATGGCTTGCATTACGCGGAGTCCACGGTTTGCCTGCTACCATATATGTATGCTGTACGTTAGGAGCCAGGTCGCAGGGCGAGAAACCGTTCTCCATAGCCAGCGAGTAGAGGAAAGGCTTGATGGTAGAACCCACCTGACGACGACCTCCCGTAACCATATCATACATGAAGTGTGTATAGTCCAGGCCTCCCACATAAGCCTTAACAGCTCCTGTCACAGGATCCATACTCATAAATCCTGCTCTAAGGAACGATTTCACGTATCGTATGCTGTCTATAGGTGTCATCGTTGTGTCCACATCGCCATGATATGTGAATATCGACATGTCAGTAGGCGTATGGAACGACTTGTGTATCTCTTCGTCGCTTGCACCGTTGGCCTTCAGTATGCGATAGCGTTCGCTTTGAAGCACGGCACGTTCCATAATCTGATTCACCTGCTTCTTGGTCAGTTGCGAGGTGAAAGGAGCATTAGGTTTACCCTTGTTCTCCTTGAAGAACTCCGGTTGCAGATAGCGCGCCACATGTCCATACACTGCCTCTTCGGCATAACGCTGCATGCGCGAGTCGATAGTGGTGTATACCTTCAGTCCGTCGGCATTTAGATTGTATGGCGTACCGTCCTTCTTGAAGTTCTTGTTGCACCATCCATATAGCGGATCGGTATCCCATGCTATAGAGTCGAGCACGTATTGGCGCTTGTTCCACGACGGATACTTGCTGCGGTCAGGCCGTTCTGCCGACATGTACACACGCAAGAACTCGCGCAAGTAAGGCGCTGTGCCGTCCTTGTGGTCATTACGATGGAAATTAAGAGTAATGGGCAGAGCGCACGACTTCTCGTATTGCTCGTCAGTTATATATCCAGCCTTGCGCATCTGGTCCAATACCACATTGCGACGTTCGCGGCAACGCTCCGGATAACGCACCGGATTGAACAGCGACGGATTCTTGCAGAGTCCTATCAATGTCGCTGCCTCCTCAAGCGTAAGGTTCTTGGGGTCCTTATAGAAATAGGTGGTGGATGCGGTCTTTATACCTACTGCATTATGCAGAAAGTCGAAATAGTTGAGATACAGAGCTATTATCTCCTCCTTGGTATAGTTGCGCTCAAGCTTTACGGCTATCACCCACTCTATCGGCTTCTGCAACAGGCGTTCGAGCGTACTGCCGGCAGCATCCGAATACAACTGCTTGGCAAGCTGCTGAGTAATTGTACTGCCACCACCGGCACTGGTTTGTCCTAACAGTCCGCGCTTCACAATGGCACGGCTAAGCGCAATGAAGTCAATGCCCGAATGGTCGTAGAAGCGCACGTCTTCCGTCGCAACCAAAGCCTTGACAAGATATGGCGACAGATCGGAATAAGGAACACAGATACGGTTCTCGCGATTGAAATTCCATGTACCAATCACTTTGCCATCAGACGAATATATCTGTGTGGCAAAACGACTTATGGGGTTCTGCAAATCTTCTACCGGAGGCATATAACCTATCCATCCGTTCCATATAGCGACAAACGCCAATGAGCTGCCTAAAAATGTCAGGCCCAACAGCCACCATAGAAAATGTATAAAAACTTTTCGCATATATTCTGATAAAGTGAGTGCTATTAGTTATTCTTTTGATTGCAAAGGTAAGGTAAAAAAGTGAGAAAAGAATAAATAATATATTTCATTTGACTCTTATCTGAAAAAATATAACTACCTTAGCACACAAATTAAAGAATAACCATTAATTCTATAAAACAAATGAGACACGATTTCGTAACAATTGCCGACCTTTCCAAAGAGAAAATCATGTATCTCCTTGAGATGGCCCAGGAATTCGAGAAGTATCCCAACCGAGAGCTTCTGAAAGGCAAAGTGGTAGCAACACTTTTCTTTGAGCCGTCAACACGTACACGCCTTAGCTTTGAGACAGCTGCCAACCGACTCGGCGCACGTGTGATAGGTTTCTCAGATGCCAAGGCTTCAAGCGTATCGAAAGGAGAAACACTTAAGGACACAGTATTGATGGTGTCCAACTATGCCGACGTTATTGTAATGCGCCACTATGTAGAGGGTGCTGCACAATATGCCAGCGAGGTGGCTCCCGTTCCTATTGTAAATGCCGGCGACGGTGCGCACATGCACCCATCACAATGTCTGCTCGACCTCTACTCTATCTATAAGACACAGGGCACTCTCGACAATCTCAACATATATCTTGTAGGCGACCTCAAGTATGGACGTACCGTTCATTCGCTCATCACAGCAATGCGCCACTTCAATCCTACATTCCATTTCGTAGCGCCTAAAGAGCTTGCTATGCCCGAAGAGTACAAGATTTACTGCAAGGAGCATGGCATCAAATACGTAGAGCACACCGACTTCAACGAGGATGTCATTGCCGATGCCGACATTCTCTACATGACACGTGTACAGAAGGAACGCTTCTCTGACCTTATGGAATACGAGCGCGTTAAGAACGTATACATCCTCAAGAACTCTATGCTGGGCAAGGCCAAGCCCAACATGAAGATTCTGCATCCGCTGCCACGCGTCAACGAGATTGCATACGATGTCGACGACAATCCTCACGCTTACTACATACAGCAGGCTGGTAACGGACTGTTTGCACGTGAGGCAATATTCAGCCACGTGCTCGGCATAACACTCGACGAGGTTAAGAATGATAAAACTATTATTAAGTAATACCATAAACGCGATGAACAACAAGAAAGAAAGACTGGTTGCCGCCATCAAGAACGGCACCGTCATCGACCATATACCAGCCGAAAAGACTTATGAGGTTGTCAACCTGCTTAAGCTGCAAGAACTGCCCGTACCGGTAACCATCGGCTACAACTATCCGTCAAGCAAGATTGGAAAGAAGGGCATTATCAAGGTCTCTGACAGATTCTTCACCGACGAGGAGATTTCACGCCTCTCAGTAGTTGCACCTAACGTAGTGCTGAACATAATCAAGGATTATGAGGTTGTTGAGAAGAAGACCGTGGAGACACCCGACGAGTTGCGTGGCATTGTGCTTTGCAACAACCCCAAGTGCATTACAAACAACGAGCCTATGCAGACTGTGTTCAACGTTGTAGACAAAGCACACGGCATCATCAAGTGCAGATACTGCGACAAAGAGCAGTGCATGGAAGATGTAAAACTCGTATAAAATAAATTCTATTCAATTACTTTTTTAAAACCTAAGCCAAAATGGAAAGAGACCAAGTGATTTTTGATCTTATTGAGAAAGAACATCAGCGCCAGCTGAAGGGTATCGAACTCATTGCATCAGAGAATTTCGTAAGTGACGAAGTTATGCAGGCCATGGGGTCTTGCCTAACCAATAAATATGCCGAAGGCTATCCTGGCAAACGCTACTATGGCGGATGCCAGGTTGTCGACGAAGTGGAGAATCTCGCCATTGAACGTATCAAGAAGCTCTTCGGAGCTGAATATGCCAACGTACAGCCTCACTCTGGAGCACAGGCCAACGCTGCCGTGCTGCTCGCTGTACTGAAGCCAGGCGATGTCTTCATGGGACTTAACCTCGCACACGGTGGCCACCTTTCACACGGCTCGGCTGTCAATACTTCTGGTATTCTGTACCATGCCATTGGTTACGACCTCGACAAGGAGACAGGCCGCGTCAACTACGACCAGATGGAGCAGCTCGCTATCGAGAACAAGCCTAAGCTCATTATCGGTGGTGGCTCGGCTTACAGCCGCGAGTGGGACTACAAGCGCATGCGCGAGATTGCCGACAAGGTTGGCGCATTGCTCATGATTGACATGGCTCACCCTGCTGGCCTTATTGCCGCAGGTCTTCTCGACAATCCTGTGAAGTACGCTCACATCGTAACTTCTACTACCCACAAGACTCTTCGCGGTCCACGTGGCGGTATTATCCTTATGGGCAAGGACTTCGAGAATCCATGGGGACTCAAGACTCCTAAGGGCGTAACCAAGATGATGAGCCAGTTGCTCAACTCTGCAGTATTCCCCGGACAGCAGGGCGGACCGCTTGAGCACGTTATCGCAGCTAAGGCTGTAGCATTCGGCGAGGCTCTGAAGCCGGAATTCAAGGAGTGGGCTAAGCAGGTGCAGAAGAATGCCAAGGTATTGGCTGAGGAACTCATTAAGCGTGGATTCACCATCGTAAGCGGTGGCACCGACAACCACTCTATGCTTGTCGACCTTCGCGACAAATATCCTGACCTTACCGGCAAGGTGGCTGAGAATGCTCTCGTGGCAGCCGACATCACCGTCAACAAGAATATGGTGCCCTACGATACACGCAGCGCATTCCAGACATCAGGCATTCGCCTCGGTACACCAGCCATCACTACACGTGGCGCTAAGGAAGACCTCATGGTACTCATTGCCGAACTCATTGAGGAGGTTCTCAACGATCCCGAGAACGAGGAGGTAATAGCTCGTGTACGTGCCAAGGTGAACGAGACAATGAAGAACTATCCATTGTTTGCCTGGTAAAGACATAGCATGATTGGCTATCAATCGACAAAACTACAGCGCTGTCCTTTTGCCCTATGCAGAAGGGCAGCTTTTTTATTAAATACCAATTGCACCACACTATGAATATACAATATATAATAGTATTCACAATACTTATAAGCGCCATTGCTTACATTATTCATCGCATCACAACGACATTCAAAGAAGCCAAAAACGGATGTTACGGATGCAAGGGATGCGCTTTGAAAGGTAAAATAAGGCACAGAAAGATGAAAAACGTAGGCAAGACAAAAAAATTTGACTGTTTTGAAGAAAAAGTCTGAAAAACATTTGGAGGTTACATAAATTATGCCTACCTTTGCACTCGCAATTAAACAACAAGCCTATGGTACCTTGGCCGATCGGTTAGGTAACGGTCTGCAAAACCGTGTAGAGCAGTTCGACTCTGCTAGGTACCTCACAAGAAGACAGAACTTTTATAAGTTCTGCCTTTTTTTGTTTTATACCCCTCCAAAAAGCAATACGTATTCATTGGCAAAGTAAGACGTATTCATTGGCAAAGTAAGACGTATTCATTTATCAAGCAATATATATTACTTGGCAAAGTATTATCAATATAATTGGCAGAGTATTGTCAATATAATTGGCAAAGTATCATTAATATAATTGATAATCAAATACCACAACCTTACCAAGTTATAACCTTATCTACTATTTCTTGTTGTTCCATGCTACTTCTTCGCAGATAGATACGTGTTGTCTCTATGCTTTCATGTCCCATGAGGTCGGCAAGCAAGGCTATATCGTTGAACTTCTCCAAGAAATTCTTGGCATAACGATGGCGGAACGAGTGAGGATAAACCACTTTCTCGTTTAAGCCATATTTCACCGCATAGTTCTTCAACTGTTGTGATATGCCTCTTGTTGTGATACGCTCGCCAAAGCGGTTTAGAAAGAGATAGCCACTTGTGCGGTTGACTGTCTGCAACCACTTTTCTGTTTCTGTGCGCAGTGTCTTTGGGATATAAATACGGCGTATTTTGCCACCCTTAGTATAGATATCGTAATACCCTACTTGTACATGTTCTATCTTGATTTGCACAAGTTCGCTCACTCTGGCACCAGTAGCAGCCAAGAAACGCACCACAAAGTACCACTCCAAGTTGTCTTCTTTCTTCAGCTTATTCTTCAAGAAGGTGTAGTCAGCATTGCTGATGACATTCTCCAAGTACGAACGTTGCTGCACCTTGACCGACTTCAAGCGGAGCTTAGTCTTGCCTACAAATACAAGATACTTGTTCAACGCCTGAATACGGAGGTTCACCGTCTTTGGTTTGTAAGTCTCAATCAAGTAGGTCTTGTAAAGCAACAAGTTTCTCTTGTTCAACTCTTTGTATCGAGAGCCAAACTCCTTCACGGCATACAGATATGCCGAAATCGTGTTCTTAGCCATATTGCCTTGGCTTAGGAACTCTTCAAATTTGTCTAATTCCATTTCTATTCGCTTATTAGTGAAACATTATGTTGTCCTAATAAATAGACATAAATTTCTTCTATTAGTTCCTATTATGAGAAGATGCTTGCCACGGGGGAGGTGAAATGTGTTGATGAGGAGATTCCGTTTGAGATACCGCAGGAGTGGGAATGGTGTAGATTTTCAAGTTTGTATCTATCTTTAACAGACGGAACTCATTCTACACCTAAATATACACTTTCAGGTATTCCTTTTATCTCTGTAAAGGATATGAGTTCTGGAGTTATTGATTTTTCAAACACAAAATATATATCCAAAGAAGAACACCAAAAGCTTTCTGATAGATGCCATCCCCAAAAAGGAGATTTGTTGTTGTCAAAAGTTGGAACTACAGGAATACCTGCCATGGTTACAACAGATAGAGAGTTTAGTCTTTTTGTAAGTGTAGCGTTAATAAAACTCATACAATGTGACATAAATAGAGAGTTCTTAGTCTTTATGATTCAATCACCATTGGTTCAAGAACAGGCTAAAGAAAATACAAGAGGAGTAGGAAATAAAAATTGGGTATTGTCGGCGGTATCAAAAACGTTAATGGTTGTTCCGCCATTAGAAGAACAAGGAAGAATTAGGAACAGGTTAAATTTGATTTTGTCATATGTAGAAAGATATAGTTCTTCGCAGGATAAATTAGACCTACTTAATGCAAATATAGTAACAGACTTAAAGAAATCCATTCTGCAAGAGGCTATACAAGACAAACTTGTACCACAAATAGCCGAAGAAGGAACTGCCCAAGAACTGCTTGAACAGATAAAAGCAGAGAAGCAGAAACTCGTCAAAGAGGGCAAGCTAAAGAAGTCTGCCCTCAATGATTCTGTTGTTTTCCATGGTGACGATAACAAGTATTATGAGCAGATAGGCAAAAAGTGTTTGGATATAACTGATGAAATACCATTTGTAATTCCTGAAACTTGGCAATGGGTAAGGATTCGTGATGTATTTCAATTAAATCCAAAGAATGAGGCTGATGATGAGACTTTAGCAGCATTTATTCCAATGGAAAAGGTAAGTGCAGGCTATAAATCAGATTTCACTTTTGATTTGGTTAAATGGGGAAATATAAAAAAGGGATTTACTCATTTTACGAATGGTGACGTTGCTTTTGCTAAAATCACGCCATGCTTTCAAAACAGGAAGTCTGCAATTTTCCATGACTTACCCAATGGAATCGGGGCAGGAACAACAGAATTAAAGGTATTGAGACCCTATGGAAATACAATAGATAGGTGGTATCTGTTGTATTTCTTAGAGTCTCCGTATTTCATAGATAAAGCAACGTTTAAGGGAACCGCTAATCAACAACGTATTGTTGTTGGTTACTTAGAGAACAAACTATTTCCTTTGCCTCCTCGTAAACAACAACAACGCATTGTTGAAAAGATAGAGCAATTAATGCAGTTGCTCAAATAGTTTTTCTATTTGAGCAACAATGCGTTGCTGCTCTTTTAATGGGGGTAAAGGAATCAAAATATTTCCAACTTTTTTCACAGAGACAAACTCAAATGTCGTTTTTCCAGATAGTCGATGAAGTGTCGGCTTCAGTGTTTTGGCAAACCAAAATAAATAATTATCTGTTAATATAGAGCTATTGACATCTTTTACTGTAAGAGCGTTAAATTGTTGATTAG
>ULYE01031567.1_pt1 | contig 41030 bp, 26 predicted proteins | sample 1961921 | NCBI WGS metagenome assembly ULYE01 (sample SAMEA4835856, study PRJEB28245) | human gut metagenome | biome: gut microbiome; material: fecal sample | place: Denmark | collected 2008 | reverse complement strand
CCGCCATAGGCTTGCTCAGCAATACGTCGCTTGCCAATGCCGACGGGTGGAAGGACGAGGGTTGCGTAGTGGCCTCAAAGGGCGACCGCGACAACTGGAACGCCATCGACCCCAACATCATTGTCGACAAGAAGGGCAACCCGTGGATGACGTGGGGCTCCTTCTGGGACGGCATACAGCTGGTGCAGCTCGACCGCACTATGCACGTAAAGCGTGGCGCCAAGCCCTTTACCATAGCCCGACGCCATGCCGAGGGCGACACAAATGTAGAGCCAAACCCTACATCCCAGTTTGCCGGAACCAATGCCATAGAGGCTCCGTTCATCATGCAGCACGGCGGCTACTACTACCTCTTTGTTAGCTGGGACTACTGCTGCCGCGGCTCGAAGAGCAACTACCGTGTAGCGGTGGGCAGAAGCAAGAAGGTGGCGGGTCCGTACCGCGACCGCAACGGCAAGGACATGCGTCAGGGTGGAGGCACTATCGTCATCCAAGGCGACAAGCGCGAGTTTGAGGCGGCAGGCCATTGCTCGGCTTATTCGTTCGGCGATGCCGACTGGTTTGTGTGTCACGGATACAGCATACCTAAGAATGGTGTGCCCCTGCTGATACAAAAGAAGATAACGTGGACGGCTGATGGCTGGCCCACACTGTGATAACAATTATAACTTTATAGATCAATGAAACGCAACAAAATACTTCTCGCGGCGTTGCTCGCATCGTCTCTTGCAGCCAATGCCCAAGTAAAGATAAACGTGGATGCCGCCAATACGGGCATCAAGGTGTCGCCCAATCTGTACGGCATCTTCTTCGAGGACATTAACCACGCTGCCGACGGCGGACTGTATGCCGAGCTTATAAGCAACCGCTCGTTTGAGGACAGCGACAACGCCATACCTACATGGCGCACGTCGGCAGCCAACGGAGCAAGCATCGCAACCCAGCTCGTTAGCAAGGCTCTGCTCAACAACGCACAGGGCAAGGCTTTGCAGATAAACGTAAAAGCCGACAAGGCTGCCACGGCATCCCTCATAAACGAGGGCTTCTGGGGCATCAACGCCGTGCAGGGCAGAACCTACAAGCTGTCGCTCTTTGCAAAGGGCAACTATAAGGGAGGCTTGAAGGCTCGCCTTGTAAGTGCCGACGGCAAGACCGTGTATGCCGAGACAGCTATCGACGCAGCCATCGGCAAGAAGTGGGGTAAGCATACCGCCGAGCTTACAGCCAACGCCAACGACCCTAAGGCACAGTTCGAGCTGGTGTTCGACGGCAATGGCACCGTTACGCTCGACGTTGTAAGCCTCTTCCCGCCGACGTTCAAGAACCGCCCCAACGGTCTGCGTCCCGACCTCGCCCAGCTGCTCTACAACATCCGCCCCAAGTTTGTGCGCTTCCCGGGAGGTTGCTATGTCGAGGGACAGGAGTCGCCGGAGAATGCTTTTCACTGGGAGAAGACCATCGGTCCTATAGAGCAGCGCCCCGGACACAAGAACGTCAACTGGCGCTACCGCACAAGCGACGGTATGGGCTTTGACGAGTACCTGCAACTTGCCGAGGACCTCAACGCCAAGCCCCTATACGTTGTCAACGTAGGTTTGTGGCACGGCGGCATGACGCCTGTGGACAGCATACAGCCTTGGATAGACGAGTGTATGAACGCTCTTGAGTATGCCAACGGCCCAGTAACAAGCAAGTATGGCGCCCTGCGTGCCAAGAACGGACATCCCGAGCCATACAACATCGAGTATCTTGAGATAGGCAACGAGAACAACCAGCCCGACCCTGCGCTTCAGAGCGACCACTACTACGAGCGCTTCAAGAAGTTTAAGGATGCCGTGCTTGCCAAATATCCCAACATGCACCTCATTGGCAACGTTGTGGCTTGGGGCGACGACAACCCCACATGGGACAGCAAGGAGAGTGTGGAGCTGCTCGACGAGCACTACTACCGCAACCCGGCTTGGTTTGCCGAGAACTTCCGTAAGTACGACACCTACAACCGCAAGGGTTCGGAGATATACGTAGGCGAGTATGCCGTTACACAGGGTTTCGGCAATATGGGCTCGCTTGACGCCGCACTTGGCGAGGCAGTGTATATGCAGGGCATCGAGAACAACAGCGACATCGTAACAATGGCGTCGTATGCACCTATCTTTGCCAACCTCAACGACCGTATGTGGGCGCCCGACATGATACAGTTTACATCCGACAAGGTATTCGGCACACCGTCCTACTATGTGCAGAACCTTATGGCAAACAACGTAGGCACACACGTGCTGAAGGTAGAGCAAACCAATCCTTATACTTACGGCGAGACACAGGTAAAGCCAGCTGTATGCCGTGTGGGCATGGGTACATGGACCACACAGGCTTCGTTTGAGGACAAGGGCTATACCGATGCTGGCGGCAATGCTCTGCCTATGACTCTGCAGGAGTTGCCCACCGACGTGCATGGCACCTGGAAGGTAGACGGCAACATCATCAAGCAGACATCCAACGGCGAGAGTTGCATACGCCTTAACCCAGGCGAGATAACCGCCGACGGATATATATATAAGGTAAGAGCACGCAAGGATGACGGCAACGAGGGCTTCATGCTCATCTTCAACTATGTAGACGAGAAGAACTATTGCTGGCTTAACCTCGGCGGATGGAACAACACACAGCACGGCATCGAGCAGATTGTGGATGGCGCCAAGGGTCAGGTTGCAACCGCATCGGGAACGATAGAGACGGGCCGCTGGTACGACATCGAGCTTAAGGTTAAGGGCGACAGCGTCATTGCAAGTTTGGACGGCAAGCAGATATTTGCCACCAAGCTTCGCGCCAACACTCTGCCGGGCGTATTCTCTACCGCTACACTGGACGAGAAGACGGGCGAGGTGATACTGAAGGTTACTAACACGAGCAGCGAGAACACCACTGCCGAGATTAGCATCAAGGGCAAGTCGATATCTACAGGCAAGCTCATACGTCTCTCTGCCAAGAACGGCAAGGAGGAGAACACTATCGACAATCCTACGAATGTACACCCAACCGAGACATTCATAACGACATCTACGGATGGAGCAGTGGTGGAGATACCCGCCAACTCGCTCAATATCTTCCGACTGAAGTAAAGCTTTTTGCCCCTCGCTTGGCAACACCGAGCGAGGGGCAAATTGTATATATACGCCCATAAAACGTATAATTGGCGCTATTTCTTTGTTTTGTCTTCGATTTGCACTATCTTTGCAAATAAAACAACAAGGAACGTATGAAAAGAAATATAGCCGTTATACTTGCCGGTGGCGTGGGTTCGCGCCTCGGAATGTCTACCCCAAAACAGTTTTTCAAGGTGGCAGGCAAGATGGTGGTGGAGCACACTGTCGACGTGTTCGAGCGCAACCAGCGCATCGACGAGATAGCCATTGTGGCTAACCCAATGCTCATAAGCGACTTCGAGAACATCGTGCTGCGCAACAAGTGGCGCAAGGTTAAGAAGATACTTAAGGGCGGCAAGGAGCGTTACGACTCGTCGCTTTCTGCCATACAGGCCTACAGCAACCAGGACGTCAACCTTATATTCCACGATGCGGTGCGCCCGCTTGTAAGTCAGCGCATCGTGAACGACGTTATCGATGCCCTTTCGTCGCATCGTGCCATTGACGTTGCCATTCCGTCTGCCGACACCATTATCGAGGTAGACGGCAACGACTGCATAACATCCATTCCCGACCGCTCGCGCTTGCGCCGTGGACAGACACCGCAGGCATTCGACCGCCAGCTCATTGCCGACGCTTACGAGCGTGCCTTGAAGGACCCTGCATTTAAGACCACCGACGACTGTGGCGTGGTGCGCAAGTATACCGACGAGCCTGTGTTTGTGGTGCGTGGCGAGGAGAGCAACATGAAGCTTACATACCGCGAGGATACATATATGCTCGACAAGCTCTTCCAGCTTAAGAACACCGAGCCGGAAAGCATAGAGCACGTGTGCGACGTGTTCCGCGACAAGGTGGCGGTGGTCTTCGGCGGAAGCTACGGCATAGGCAAGTATGTGGTGGAGATGCTTAGGGAGAGTGGCGCCAAGGTGTTCTCTTACTCGCGTTCGGAGAACAAGGTGGACGTGTCACAGCGCGACAGCGTGGCTAAGGCTATGACCGAGGCGCACGAGGAGGCTGGCCGCATCGACTATGTGGTGTGTACAGCCGGTGTGCTCAACAAGGAGCCTCTTGCCTCCATGGACTATGAGACGATACAGAATGCGGTGCAGACCAACTACCTCGGTACCGTGAACGTGGCTCTTGAGGCTTATCCGTACCTCAAGCAGACGGAGGGCAAGCTTATCTTCTTCACCTCAAGCTCGTACACAAGGGGTAGGGCGTTCTACAGCATCTACTCGTCTACAAAGGCTGCCATCGTAAACTTTGTGCAGGCGGTGGCGCAGGAGTGGGACGGCGACGGCATCAAGATTAACTGCATCAACCCGGAGCGCACAAAGACCCCGATGCGCCAGCAGAACTTCGGCATCGAGCCGGACGACTCGCTGCTTATGCCGGAGCGTGTGGCTGAGGCTACACTGCAGACATTGGCTTCCGACTGCACGGGTCAGGTTATTGATGTAAGAAGACAAAAGGAGTAAGAAATAAGATGAACTATCTCGAACAATTCAAGCAACAGCAGCTGCGCCGCGCACAGCTTAAGCAAATAACCATACTCGAAGAAATAGACCGCATCTGCCGCCGACACGACATCAAGTACTGGCTCGACGGCGGCTCGCTGCTCGGTGCCGTGCGTCACAAGGGCTTCATACCTTGGGACGACGACATCGACATAGCCATGCCCTTGGAAGACGCGCGCCGCTTCGCAAAGATTGCGCCAAGCGAACTGCCGGAAACCTTGCGTCTGCAAACACCTGAGACGGAGCCTACAAGAGAGCCTATTATGAAGGTGCGCGACCTCAACTCGTTCTACGTGGAGGGCAACGAGGACTTCTCTAAGCCTTACTCCAAGGGTCTGTTTGTCGACATCTTCCCGATGATAGACTACCCCAACGTGTCGAAGAACTTCTGCAAGAAGTACGGCAAGGGCATGTCGAAGTGCTACTCCATACTGCACCACTCGCACCAGTATTCGTGGCGAGCCTTCTTCGAGTTCTTCTTCTTCGGGGCTAAGTATCTGTGGTACAAGCTGCGCTGGAAGGTGGCGTTTGCCACACGCGGCAAGGACACCTATATGTCCAACATCCTCATCAACAACGGCTACGGCATTATGCACCGCAAGGACTCCGTCTTCCCTCTGTCTACAATAAGCTTTGAGGGCAAACAGTTTGCGGCTCCTGCCAATCCGGATGCCTACCTCACCGACCTATATAAGAACTATATGCAGATTCCGCCAAAGGAGAAGCAGGTGGTTCACTCGGTATTTATTATGCCAGATTTAATTTCCGATTTGAAGTAACAATCTGCCAGTTGAGCCTGCCTAACGCTGTAACTTGTTGGGCTTCAGTGTTAAACGTGGCTGACAGATGCCTATTTTATGGGGCTTATGTACCATGGCATCTGCCAGCTTTATTTGGGCATCTGCCATGGTTGGTCGTGTATCTGCCAGTGTAGTCTCGTTTTTTTATATCGTTACCGAGGCTTTGTAATATCGTTACCGAGACTTTGTAATCGTGCGGTTACGCCTTTATAGCTGTATTATTAAGCCTCTGCAACCCACCCGCCGTTTCTGCAGGCTGCTACATTGAGGCTTGGAGTTGGCAGATGGGCTGTCACATTGAGCCTCTATAAAACCAATGTGACAGCCTGTATACCGCTGATTATCAATGAGATATAAAAATACTGGCAGATTGGCCACTTTTTCGGGCTAACTAAAAAGATTATTAGTGTCCCGATTTTAACGGGACACTAATGTTACTGACCAATAAAATGAAGAGAACCATAACCCTATTACTGTTGCTCTTATCCTTAACCTGTAGCCACGCAATGCTTTTCGGAAGTTACCAGGTAGAAGAAGGACTTTCTCTTTCATAACCTTATTATTAGCGATGAAATCAGTGATTTTTATTGCTTTTGCAAAAGAAAAGAGCTAATTTTGCCGAATTTTTGTATTCTTGGAAAAGATAGTGGTATACAATACTTTTAATAATACATAATTTTGTACGCAATTAAAACAAATAAAATGAAGAGAACCATAACCCTATTACTGTTGCTCTTATCTTTAACCTTGAGTCACGCAATGCTTTTCAGAAGTTACCAGGTTGAAGAAGGACTTTCTCATTCAAGTGTCTGGGCTGTCATGGAAGACAGTCGAGGATATATGTGGTTTGGTACTAATGATGGTCTGAACCGTTTCGATGGAAGTAAGTTTAAAGTGTTCCGAAGAAGAAACGGTGATGAGAAGACTATTGGCAATAACTTCATTCATTGTATCTTTGAAGACAGATTTGGTAATTTCCTTGTAGGTACCAAGGAAGGATTGTATTCATATAACCGACAGACGGAGACATTCACTCATATCAGCCTTGACGGTAAGTCACGTGATGATGATAAGACGAGTATCCATGCCATCATCTCTGATGCCAATGGCGGTATATGGGTTGGATGTTTTGGTCAGGGTATTTACCGTCTGAACAGGAACTTGAAGGTTGTACGTCATTATATGAAGGAGTTGCCATGTCAGTTTATCACTTCATTAGCCCATGACATGAGCGGTAATATATGGATCGGTACAGACCGTGCAGGACTGTTCTCATTGAATATGGCAAACGGCAGATGTAAGTCTGCAGCCATTCCTGACAGTAATATTCAGACAATATATTGTGACTGCCGTAATACCCTTTGGGTTGGTACATCGAGAAGAGGTCTGTTCCATTACATATTCCGCGAGAATGTGGTGAACCATATCTCCGGAGCATCGCCTGTAAGTGCTAATATATATAATGTGAAGTCGATAACTCCTTTCAGCAGATATGAGCTGGTGATGGGTTCTGAGATGGGACTTGTGAAGGTGAACACTTTGACAGAGCAGATGACAATGTTCAATGACGGTCTGTCATACGACAATCTGCAGGACAACAGTATCTTCTCTATCGCAAAAGATCATGAGGGTGGTCTGTGGCTCGGCACATATTTCTCTGGTGTGAGCTACTGGTCACCATACGTAAACAAGTTCTCTTATTTTACTGGTCAGAGTGGTATCTTTGACGACATCTGTTGTGTTCAGGGATTTGCAGAGGTTCCTGACGGTCGTGTGTTCATGGCAACGAGAAACAGCGGTCTGAAGGTATACAACCCTGCAACACGCACTGTCTCAGCATGTGGTGTGAACCTCAAGACCCATAATGTGCAGACATTGCTTTCTGATGGTCAGAACCTCCTTGTAAGTAATTATGACTCAGGAGTTGCAGTTGTTGACTTAAGGAGCATGGCTGTCACCAAATGGCTTACCACTGCTGACGGCCTTTGTGATAATATTGTCACATCGATGCTGAAGTCGACAGTCGGCAGCGTATATCTCGGTACAAACCAGGGTGTCAATATCCTTAAGGACGGCCGTCTGTACTCTTTGAAGAAGATGGCTGGCTATCCTGTCAAGGATATCGCTGAAGACTATAATGGTTCTATCTGGTTTGCCTGTCATAAATATGGCCTGATATGTCTCTCAAGCGACGGAAAGTACAAGAGCTATCTTCACGACAACAACGATGCTAAATCGCTGATGGTGAACAATGTGAACTGTGTTCTTCAGGATTCAAAGGGCAATGTCTGGGCAGGCACAGAGGGTGGCGGACTGGGAATCCTCAATCCGCAGTCAGGAAAATTCAATAAGATCTTTACCGAGAGCACTGGCTTTGTATCTGATATTATCTATTCTATCGTTGAGGACCGCATGGGCAATATATGGGTCACAACAGGAAAGGGCATGGTCCGCATCACCCCAGGTAAATATCAGGTTCATAAGTTCAACTATATAGAGAAGCCTTTGCACCTTCATTATACAGCAGGTGGAGCCTTGCTGAGCCATAATGGAATGATGTATATCGGTGGCTCAACGGGCTTTGTATCGTTCAACCCTCAGAATATTCGCGAAAACAATATCCGTCCACGTGTGTTCATCACCTCTTTCTATATAGATGGTATTGAGATGCACCCAGGTATGGACGACAGTCCTCTGGAGTGCGGCATCAGCGATACTAAGGAGATAGAACTGGAATCAGATCAGTCGTCATTCAGTTTTGATGTTTCATGTATGAGCTTCCTTGCTCCGTCACAGAACCGTATCCTCTATAAGCTTGAAGGATTTGATGAACATTGGAATGAGATAACTGGTGACGATGGCCATATCCGTTATATGAACATTCCATCTGGTGATTATACTCTTTACGTAAAGGGAATGAATAATGATGGTGTTGAAGGTAAAGTAGTGAAACTGTCTATAACAATTAATCGTCCATTCCTTCTGTCGAACTTCATGTTGCTGTTATATGTGATAATAATCAGCTGGCTGGTATGGTATATCGTCTGCAATTATCGTAATCATTTGAAGTCAGAGAACAAGGAGAAGATGTACCGTTTCTCTCTGGACAAGGAAAAGGAACTGTATGATTCGAAGATAGGATTCTTTACAAATATTGCTCACGAAATCCGTACTCCATTGTCACTCATCACAGCGCCACTGAATACAATTATAGCATCTGGTGATGGCAGTGAGAAGACAAAGAAGAATCTATCTATTATCCAGAATAATGTTAAGCGTCTTCTTGAGCTAATCAATCAGCTCTTGGACTTCCGTAAGGTGGAAGCTCATAAGGTTCAGCTGAACTTCAAGTCCTGCAATGTATCTGAGAAAGTTGATACCATCTGCAGTCGCTATAAAGAGTTTGCAAATATGCATAAACTCAGCCTGGACGTGGAAAAGCCAGAAGAGGCTGTGTTCTGCAATCTCGATGAGGAAGCATTTGTTAAGATGCTCAGTAATCTGCTGTCAAATGCAATAAAATTTGCTAATAAGGAAATAAAGGTCACTCTCTGGTCAGAGCCTTCGAAACTTAATGTCAGCGTTACTGATGATGGCCCTGGCATCAAGAAAGAAGATCAGAACAAGATCTTTGAATCGTTCTATCAGATTGACGATCATGGCAAGCATCCTGGTACAGGCCTTGGTCTGCCATTGGCAAAGAATCTTGCGATGATGCATCAGGGTGATGTCACAGTAGAATCTGAATATGGTCATGGTACCACATTCCTGCTTACCATAGGAATGAATCTGGAAGGAGCACCATCTGAGGAAGCTGTCGAGGCAGTACAGTTTACAGAAGCCCCTTCAGCTATCGATGAAGTTAACAACGATTCTCGTCCTACAGTGCTCATCGTTGAGGATAATGATGAGCTCCGTTCATATATCATAGATAATATGGATGATTCCTATCATATGCTTGAGGCAGAGAATGGTATCAAGGCTCTTGAAGTACTTGAGAAAGAAGACATCGATATTATTGTATCTGATGTTATGATGCCGGAGATGGACGGACTGGAACTCTGTCGTGCTGTACGCTCTAACTCTGCTTATTCTCATCTTCCTTTCATTATTCTGTCTGCAAAGACAGATGTGTCAACAAAGGTAGACCTTTTGAATATCGGTGCAAATGCATACATGGAAAAGCCATTCTCATTGGAGCAACTTCGTGCACAAATCACAAGTATCCTTGAAAACAGAGACCGTATACGTGAAAAATTCATTCTGTCACCTCTTGAGTATTATAAGAAGACTCAACATCATGAGGACGAGACAGAGAAGGAGAATGCAGAGTTTGTAGAGAAGCTGAATCAGATTATTCTTGATAACCTCAGTAACTCTGATTTTAATATTGACGAACTCGCTAAGCAGTTCTATATGAGTCGCAGTAATTTCCACAAGAAGGTGAAGCGTGTTACAGGTAAGACCCCTAATGATTATATCAAGATTATACGGCTCAATAAGAGTGCAGAACTCCTTGCAACTGAGAAGTATCAAGTGGTGGAAGTATGTTACATGGTGGGCTTTAACACGCCTTCTTACTTCTCGAAATGCTTCCAGGACTATTTCCATATCCTGCCTAATGAATATATTAAAAATAACTAAATAATTATCTATTTAATATGAATCGTAAACTATTCTCAACCTTAATCCTAACAGCCAGTATGTCGATGACAGCTATGGCACAGGACCACGTGGTAAAAGGTCACGTGCATGACAAGAATGGTGAGCCACTTATCGGTGTTACGGTACAGGTGAAAGGCGGTAAAGCCGGAGCTGTGACCGATATCGATGGTAACTATACTATTTCAGTCCCTAATGACAAGGCTGTGCTTACTTTTTCTTATGTAGGTTACAGTCCTTTTGAGCAGAAGATTGGTTCAAGGAATCAACTGGACGTTACTCTTGATGAAATCGCAGAGATGCTTGATCAGGTCGTTGTCGTAGGTTATGGCACTCAGAAGAAGGTAAACCTCACCGGTGCTGTTGCCTCTGTTAATGTAGATAAAGAACTTACATCACGCTCTGTAGCTAATGTATCGTCAGCTCTCTCTGGACTTATGCCTGGTCTGTCTGTTAATCAGTCAACGGGTATGGCCGGAAATAATAATGCAACTCTCCTGATTCGTGGTATGGGAACAATCAATGACGCATCACCACTTATCGTTGTCGATGATATGCCAGATGTTGATATTAACCGTGTCAACATGAATGATATCGAGAGTATCACAGTCCTGAAGGATGCTACAGCAGCATCTGTGTATGGTTCACGTGCAGCCAATGGTGTCATCCTTATCAAGACAAAGAGCGGAAGCAAGGACCATAAGACACAGATCAACTTCTCTGCTTCTTATGGTTGGCAGAAGGCTACCCGTAGTTATGACCTTCTGAGTGACTATGCTCAGGCTCTCACCCTGCACCAGATTTCTGCAGCTACAGACCCAGGTACCAATGGTGTTCAGCAGAACTATAAAGACGGTACAATTGATCAGTGGATGGCTCTGGGAATGATTGATCCAGTGAAATATCCAAATACAGACTGGTGGGATTATGTTATGAGAACTGGTAACATTCAGAATTATAACGTATCTGCAACAGGTGGTGGGGAGAAGAGTAATTTCTTCGCATCTATCGGTTATGTGAAACAGCAGGGGTTGCAGATCAGCAATGACTATGATCGTTATAATATCCGTATGAACTACGACTATGATATTCTTAAGAATCTGCAGGTCGGCATGAAGATTGACGGTAACTGGAGTAACTATTCATATTGTCAGAGTAATGGCTTCAATGGTGAGGATAACCGTATTTCAACAGCTATTGCTGGTATTTACCCATATGATTCGAAAACAGGTACATATGGTGGTCCAATGGCATACGGTGAACTTCCTGAGGCATTCAATGCACTTGCCGTATATAAAAATAGTGTGAAACGTGAGAATCGTCAGGAGCTCAATGGCTCTGCCTTCATCACTTTCAAGCCTTTTAGGGGTTTCACGGCACGTCTGGATTACTCTCTGCGTTACTACAATCAGTATTATAAGGATGCTCCAACTCCAACACAGTCATATAACTATCAGACCGATTCATATAAGGATTTATGGTACGTAGCTGAAAACTCTGGTGTGACAGATATAAATAAGAACGGCTATAAAACTCTGATGAACTTCCGTCTGAACTACGAGACAAAGTTCGGTGAGAATCATAACTTGAAGTTACTCGGTATTTATAGTGAGGAGTACTGGTACAGCCGTTCAAATACTACTGGTCGTAAGGATTGTATCCATCCTTCACTTTCTGAAATTAATTCAGCCCTTACAACAACGCAGATAACAGCTGGAACTTCTGCACGTCAAGGGTTGCGTTCATGGATTGCCCGTGTGAACTATTCTGCTTTTGACCGTTATCTTATGGAAATTAATTTCCGCGTTGATGGTAGTTCTAAGTTTCTCAAAGGACATCGTTATGGTTTCTTCCCATCAGCTTCTTTGGGATGGCGTATCTCTGAGGAATCTTGGATAAAGCCATATGTAGAGAAGTGGCTCGACAATGCTAAGCTTCGTGTATCTTATGGTCAGCTGGGAAACAATAGTGGTGTTGGCGCTTATCAGCAGCGTGAGATTATGACACAGAACAATTATATGTTCGATGGCAGTATTGCAACAGGTTTCACGTATCAGAAAATGCTGAACGAGAACCTTACTTGGGAGAAAACTGGTGTCTTCAATCTTGGTCTCGACCTTGACTTCTTCAACAACCGTTTATCTGCCCAGTTCGATTATTATGATCGTCTGACAACGGGTATGTTGCAGAATTCACAGATGTCAATCCTTCTTTCAGGAGGTTATGAAGCACCAAAGGCTAACTTAGGAAACCTCCGTAACCGTGGTTTTGAGGCAAATATTACATGGCGTGATAATATTGACAAGCTAAGATACTCTGTAACAGGTAACTTTTCATACAACCGCATGAATCTCGAAAAATGGGGCGAGTTCCTCGATAAGGGTTATGTATACTTGAATATGCCATATCACTTTGTATACTATATGGATGCTTTGCCAACTTTGGCACAGACATTCCAAGATACATATAACTATATAGACCAGGGAGCCAAACCTGGTGATATCATTCGATTGGATACAAATGGTGATGGAATTCTTGATGCAAATGATAAAATTGCAAATGCAAGTTCATTGCGTGATGCTCCGACAATGAACTTTGCACTGAATGTAAAGGCGAGTTATAATGGCTTCGATTTTGCTATGCTGTGGCAAGGCGGTGCTGGTCGTAAGGATATCTGGATTAACAAGTTTAACCAGACAATTCTTCCAACACAGAGTTATACTTCTACAACAGATCATATAAAAAAGCCTTGGTCTTGGGAAAATCGTGGAGGAGAATGGCCTCGTCTTGGTGGTAATGCAACAAATACTACCGAAAATGCATTCTATTTGCGCAATATGGACTATTTTCGTATGAAAAATATTCAGCTTGGTTATACACTTCCTAAGGGCTTGACACAGAAGTTTTATGTAGAGAACCTTCGTGTGTATTTCAGTGCAGAAAACCTTCTCACTATCACTGGTTATGAGGGATTGGATCCTGAGAAACCTGCAGGCTCTGGCGACCTTTATCCTACAACAAAGACATATACAGTAGGTCTGAATCTTTCTTTCTAAGTGGGTAATTCAAAATAAAACAACAATGAATAAAAAAATATATAAACTTTCACTTGTCTTCCTGGCAGCGCTCTCTTTAGCATCCTGCCGTGACAACCTGTTGGAGCAGGAGCCTACAGATGCTCTTTCATCAGGAAAATATTGGAAAACAGAAGCGGATGCAACATCTGCTCTTGCAGGTGTGATTTCTGACACACGTTACCTTTTCAATCGCGACTACTATCTTGATGGTATGGGAGAATATGTGAAAATGCGTGGAAACTCATTTCTTTCAAATAGTGGTAACAATGGACGGGCCTATATGGGGCGTTGGGATTACCTGCCATGGGGATTTGGTGGATGGTTTGAGAATATGTACAAGTATTGTTATGGTGCCATTGACCATGCAAACTATGTTATAGACCATGTAAGCACAATGCGTGACAACACTCAAAGCGAAGAGGTGAAAAAGAAAATGCAAGTTGTTATTGCAGAATGTAAACTCATGCGTGCATTGATATATTTCCGTCTTATCTCATGGTGGGGTGATGTACCATATATAGACTGGAATGTAAAGAGTAATGCAGAGGTAGCGAGCATGCCTCGTACTCCTATTTCTGAAATTTATGCAAAACTTATTGCTGATCTTGACGAGATTGAGCAGGTTCTTCCTGCTAAGGCAAAGGTACTGGGGCGTTACAGCAAGCCAGCTGCTATCGCACTTAGAGGTAAGCTTAATCTGTATTGGGCAAGCTGGAACCACTATGGTTGGCCAGAGTTGGACACATTTACGCCAAGTGAAGCTGAGGCGCAGCGTGCTTATAAGGCAGCTCGTGAGGATTTCGGTAAGGTTATCAACGATTTCAACCTTGATCTCTACCGTGGTGGTGAGCCTGGTGTATGCGATGGTCCTGCAGAGATGTGGCCAAAGGGTACAAAGATCAATGGCGTAGACATGACAGGTAAGGTAAAGAAACTTGGTGGTGCAACAAACCTTCCAAACTATTTCTATCTCTTCACTCCAAAGGCAAATGGTGATGGTGAGTTTGTATTCACATTCCAGCAGGGTGGCAGCAGCACAAACCAGGGTGAGCAGCTCATGCGTGATTTTGCTGGTCGTACCATTCAGTACTCTCAGTCATGGGTGAACCCTCGTGCAAATATTGTTGACCGTTATCAGTCAACAAAGACTGGTGATTTCTGTGAGCCTCTCGTTGCTATGTCACCAAGCAACAATGCACGTGTGACGAAGAACTCTTCTCTTAATCCTGAGAGCTATGCTAACCGTGACTATCGTATGAAAGCTACTATCATGTGGGACTACGAACAGATTATGGGTATGATGTCTCTTAAGGAGACTGGTCTGTCACCATACGAGTACAAGAACTGGGAAGGTCCTCTTGATGTGTATGAGGAGGATGGCGACGCTTACAAGAAAGTAAACTATACATCATATAACGTACTGTCAACAACAGGTTATGTGTTCCGTAAGTTCATCCGTAACTATGCTGGTCAGGATCGTACTGATGGTGACTTCAACTGGCCTGTAATTCGTCTGGCTGATGTATTTCTGATGTATGCTGAGGCTGATAACGAGATCAATGGTCCAACTCCAACGAGTGTAGCACTTGTAAATCGTATTCGTCACAGAGGAAACCTTCCTGCTTTGAAGGCTGATAAGTATGCTGATCACGACTCATTCTTCGATGCTATTGAGCAGGAGCGTATAGTAGAGCTTATCGGTGAAGGACAGCGTGTTTTCGACCTTCGTCGCTGGCGTCGTCTGGAGAAAGTCTATGGTGGTCCAGGAAGCACTGGCTATACATGGTATGACGTGTTTGGCGCACAGGAGAACCAGTACTGGGTGAACTCTTCAATCCTACAGTATCAGCAGTGCTATATCTTCCAGATTCCTGAGAGTGAGCGTAATAAGAACTCTAACCTCACTCAGAATAAGCCTTGGAGATAATAAATTTTTTTTAAAGCAAAGAAAATATGAAAAAGATAATTTCAAGTATAATGATGTTTGTAGCGCTGGTGATGTTCACAGGCTGCTACGACAACCCAGTAGATGAGGACGGTCTTCTTATCACTGACCGTGACGAGTGTTATGTTAGTAACTTTGACCTCACGGGTACAGACCATCTTACAGTAAAGGTGGGCGATGCAGAGATTGACAATGAGAATGGTATCATCCGTATTACTGTTGCCTATGGTACAGATCTGAAGCATCTCTATCCAAAGTTCTCTCTAGTTACTGATGCTAAGCTCTCACCAAAGATTGAAGGAATCACAGATTTCTCAGATCTGGAGAATCCACGTCAATATACCGTGATTTCAGGTAGCCGTCGCGTCAGCAAGACTTACACTATTTTTATAACAGTTCAGCAAAAAAAACAATAATCAATTATGAAACGTAATATTATTAGTATATTAACTCTTCTGGCCATCATGGTCCTGTCATTAGGCACAGTGGGTTGTTCAGACAAAGAAGAGACCAGAGCAAATGAGCTGAATTCACGTTGTCTGAAGCGTACACTTGGCCCAAATGTTGTTGGAAATCAGATTTATTTTGCCTATGCCATGGCGATGCCTTATGGTTCAGGACAGATAGAGTCATGCACTGTTGAGGCATCTATTGCTGGTGCAGAGGGAACATATCTTGAGAATAATTCATATCATACCAATTCATCTGGTATGGATGTTCCGGTTGAGGTTGGTTCTCCAAGTGTGAACAGTGGAAACAAGACTACTGTTACATTCACTACCGATACATGTGCTGCAACACTGCGTTACTACTACGTGATTCCAGAGGAGGCACGTGGCAAGGAAGTAACATTCAAGTTTACAGCTAAGTCAAGGGACGGACAGGTGAAAACAGTAGAAATGGGTCCTTACAAAATATGCAAGCAGTATCTGAAGCGTAACATCACTCTGACAAAGACACGTTGCTATATCTCTCTTGAAGATATGGCTGCTTACACACTGGCAGAGGCACAGCAGATTCCTGAGAAGATTGACCTTGTTTATCTGTGGCGTAACAAGACCAGTGAGGGTGTTGACTTCGGACATACTTTTGCAGCACCTGTTGCTGATAAGGAGTGGCTCGACAATCTCGCAGTTCCTGAGACATTCACTCGTGATCTTAAACTGCGTAAGGAGTGGGGTATTATTGATGGTCATCTCACAGATGAACCAAACAAAGGTACATATATTGACGATATCGACTTCGAAACAATTCAGCTCGATGGCATGCCAAACTATTGCATCAACATGAAACAGCAGGGTGGTATGTGGATTGAAACAGGTGATGGTAAATATCGCGCTTATATCTACATCAACTCTCTAAAATCAATTTCTGGCGGTGTAATCAGCATAAAACGCTATAATATGTAGTAAAAAACAATATAATTATATTCTCAACGGCTCTTTTTAGCAAGATGTTTGCATCCGATAGCAATATTCTTGCATAAAAGGAACCGTTGTTTTTTTACCTTTGCTACCATAAATTCAATAACTAAAAATTTAAAAATTATGAACATGTTTACCAAATTATTCGCAGTAAGCGCAATCGTATGTATGGCAACAGCCGTTCAGGCTCAGGAAGTAACTACTCCTCCAACTTTTGACATTGATCCAGGTGAAGTTGGTGTAATTTTCGCAGCCGACCAAGACACCTATTTTGAGGTTATCAAGGACAGTAAAGGCAATCCTGCAAGCAACTGGGCACCTGTAAAATGGGGTCAGACTTGTACTGTCAGTGAGGATGAGGCCGGTGATGGTGCTGCTATCCGTATTAACAATCTCGATTTTCTCCCAGAGCAGTTTGTTGCTACTCTTGATCTCAGTGAGTATAAGTATCTTCACCTTGATATATGGGCAAACGCAAATGGTAAACTCGACTTTGCAATGCAAAACTGGTGGCCTGGTGAGAAGTTCGTCTCTCCTGTCGTAGACTTGAAGGCTGGTGAGTGGGTTCGTCTGGATATTGATATGTCATCTTTTGCATGGAGCAAGAAAAATGAGGTTCAGCAGCGTTGCATTAATGTCTTCAAGCTTGGTGGTGAGGCTGTAGATGCAACAGTTAATCCTTATCCTACACTTATTTATATGACAAACATCATTGCTCATAATAATGATACCTTTGCCGCTCAGAACACAATTCTTGCTGATGGTGCAACTGGTATTGAGAATGTGACAATGCAGAAAAATTCAAAGACAGGTTATACATATAATATTGCAGGTCAGCGCGTAGAAAAGAACTACAAGGGTATCGTTATCGTAGACGGTAAGAAGATGATCAGAAAGTAATCCGACACTTTAACTTATCAACTGTAAATCAATATGAAACAATTACTATTAGCAATTGTAATGCTGGCATGTTGTTTGGGTGCTTCTGCCCAGGATCCAACAGTGTCAGCACCAAAGCCAACGGTAAATCCGGATATGGTGAAGTCGGCGTTCAGTGATGCCTATCCTGCATTCACAAAGTGGGCACGATCACATGGCGCAACCCTTAATACTATTCAGATTGCTGGTACCACAGATAATATGGCAAAGCTCTCTGGTGACTATGTGGCTATAGCTGTAGGTGGTCGTAATGTATCAGATATGGAATATCTCCATGCTGATGTATACTCTCCTGCTGAGGGTGGTGTTTCTCAGGTTCGTTTTGGTTTCTCTCTCTGGAGTGGTGGTGAAAAATATGCTGATGCATATAACACAGACACTCCTGCAGGACAGTGGACAAGTGTTGATATTCCTTTGTCTGCATTCAAAGGATATGACTTCAGCAATACACAGGTGCTGCGTATGACAATGACCAAAACGCCGGGTAACACATTCTATATGGATAATGTGTACTTCTACACAACTAAGGCACCTGCAAATACAATGCCTACAGTATCTGCTCCTAAGCCAACTGTTGCAGCTTCAAAGGTTCGCTCTATGTTCTGTGATGAGTATGAACCATATTATAACTTCAACTGTTATAACAATAGTGGTGTACAGCTGTCAGAGAAAACAATCGAGGGTACTACAGACAAGGTTCTTGAGGTAAAGGGTTTCCGTTGGGCACATTTCGCACTTGGTGATATCCCTGGAACAACAACTGTTGACCTCACAGGTCTTGAAAAGATTCATTTCGATGTATATGTACCAGAGGGCAATGTAACAACATCTGTTCAGCCTGGTATGTATAATGTAAAAGCAAAGAAAGAAGCTTACTCTGGTAAGCAGACTCTTACTCCAGGTAAATGGACAAGCGTAACTTTGAAGGTAGCTGACTTCAAGGCAGTAGGTCTGACTGCAGTCAACAACCTTACATTCAAGGATCCTGCTAATAAGACAGGTCTGATTTATCTCGACAATGTGTATTTCTTTAATGAGGATGGTGACATTCCTGGTGGTACAACTCCAGGACCTTCTGTTTCTGGTTTGAATCCAGCTCCAACACCAACAAATGCTGCAGCTGACGTGAAGTCGGTCTATTCTGACGCTTACGTACCAGTAGCTGCTAAATTTGAGGCTGTAGGTGGTAACAGCGGTTATGCTGCTGAGACTATCCAGGTAACAGCTAACGACGGAGCAATGAAGCTCACTAACTACACATGGGCAAAGTTTGACCTTGGTGGTATTGTTGATGCTTCTGATATGACTTATCTCCACGTAGACCTCTACGTTCCAGATGCAAATGTGGCAAGTGTACAGCCTATCCTCGTGAATGGCAGTTCCTCATACTATACAGGAACAACAACACTCGCAGCAGGTAAGTGGACAAGTCTTAACATCAAGGTTGCAGACTTCACAGCTAAGGGTCTTGACGCTTCAAAAATATCAGAAATTTGTTTTAAGCACAGCGGTGTAGGTGAGATGATCATCGACAACGTTTACTTCTCAAAGACTGAAGGCGCAAAGGGTACCACAGATGGTGGTTCTGAAAGTGGCAGTGGTGATACTCCATCTACAAGCGGTATCACAATCCCTCTCGCTCCAACTCCTCAGACTCCTGCAAGTGATGTTAAGGCATTCTTCACCGATGAGTATTCTCCTCTGTTCGGTAAGTTTGAGCCAACAACATATTCTAAGGCTACTGTAGAGGTTCTTGATCACGATGCTACTCACAAGGTATGCCGTATCACAAACCTTGACTGGTGTGCTGTCAACCTTGGTCAGCGCGACGTAAGCGATAAGGGTTATGTACATATTGATCTTTATACTCCTGCTTCTGATAAGGTTGAGACATTCAATATGGGATTCCAACTCTGGAGTGAGCCTATCACTTACGAGACAGCTAATGGTGATGCTAACTGGCGTGAGCTTCCTGCTGATAAGTGGGTATCTCTGGATATTCCTCTTGCAAACTTCGTTGGTCGTGATTTCGCTAAAGGTATGGCTGGATTCCGTATCCGCAAGACCGGTAAGGGTACTCTCTATGTAGATAATATCTATTTCTGGGGTCAGCCAACAGAGGGCGGTTCTGACTATGATCCAACAAAGTATCCTACAATCCAGGATAACACAGCTGGTGAACTTCCTCCTATGGATGAGCCAATGCTTGGTGTAAACCTTGCTTCTGCTTCTGGTGGTTCTGTTCCTGGCACATTCGGTAAAGATTATATTTATCCTAAGATGCAGGACCTCTATTACTATAAGGCTAAGGGAGTTCGTCTGATTCGTTTCCCCTTCCGTGCAGCACGTGTACTTGAGGATCTCGATGGTGAAGCTCTTGACTATGATCAGACAAATAGTGATATTAAAGCTATGAAGGCTGTTGTTGATGAGGCTGAGCGCCTTGGTATGTGGGTATTCCTTGATGCACACGATTATGCAGAGCGTACGATTAATGGTACACAGCAGAAACTCGGTGATGAGGTTTATACCGCAGAAAAGTTTGCTCGTATGTGGAAGATGATTGCAGAAGCATTCAAGGACAACAAGAATATTTGGGGCTATGACCTACAGAATGAACCAAAGGTAAGCGCTGCAAGTTTGGTTCCAATCTATCAGGCAGCTATAAATGCTATTCGTACTGTAGATACAAAGGCACAGATCATCGTTGAGGGTGCTAATTGGGCATCAGCATACGAGTGGATCTACGGTAACCGCAGTGACAAGCTGTATCCAGAGTATCCTTCAACTGTAGATTGGAGCTATAAGGCAAGCAGCAATTGGGATCTTGCTAATCTCGTTGACCCCCAGAACAAAATTGTCTTCGAGGCTCATGGTTACTTTGATAAGGACAACTCTGGTACATATCAGAAGGGGTATCAGGAAGTTGATTTCAGAAAACGTTTTGCTCCATTCCTTGAGTGGTGTAAGGTAAACAACAAGAAAGCTCTCATTGGGGAATTTGGCGTACCTTATGTGGGTGCAAAGACTGCAAGTGATGAGCGTTGGATGACAGTTATCGATGAGGCTCTTGATTTCTTCCGCAGCTATCAGGTAAATGCAACATATTGGTGTGGTGGTGCTATGTATGAAGCTAACGAACTGAGTGTTCAGCCAGATAAGAATGCTCTCTATGGTAACTACAATGTTGAAAAGTCAACAATGGCTATCATGGATAAGTACATCACCAACTGGGTTCTTGATGATCCAACAGGTATCAATACTGTTAGCACTGTAAATAAAACACTTGACAATGAAGTTGTTTACAACCTCGCAGGCCAACGTGTAGACAAGAACTTTAAGGGTATGGTAATTATTAACGGAAAGAAAGTTATACGTAAGTAAGTCAGTTATGAGTTAGATGGAATGACCGCAGGTGTTTTTCTGAGGAAAAATTACCTGCGGTTATTAATTTTTTCGTATATTTGCTTAGATGAAACATATTACTCTTTTTATCCTATTACTGTTATTTCCATTCTGTGCTTCAGCTCAGATGGAGAATATTCGTGGACATGTCAGAAGCGAGTTCCTGTCACAGGCAATAGATAATGATGCTTATAAGTATTTCAAGACTGTAACTTCAAAGGGTACATGGAAGGATATCGATTATGCTGACCGTTCACGTTCTCTTTGGCAGTTAGAACGACATCTTGACCGTCTTATTGCAATGGCACTTGTTTATGAGAACAGTGCAAGGAAACGTTCTTCTGATCTGCAGAAGATTACTAATGGTCTTAGATTCTGGTTTGATGGCCATTTTCGTAACGATAACTGGTGGTATCAGAAGATAGGTATTCCTTGCAGAATTCTCAACTTGGCATATATCCTTGATGATGACATCCCTGCAAATCTTCATGGACCAGTGTCTGAGGCTTTGCGTGTCATTGATAGCGACGATTATCCAGCTCGCCCAGGTGGTGACCGTTCACGGGTGCTGAGCAATCATGCAAAAGCTTTGCTGTGGCAGCATGACAGTTCTGGGGTAGTGAACATATTCCGCAAGATAGAGGCTGAGGCACGTATTGCTCCAATCGAGGAGATAATGTATGATGCTGGTGGTGGCTTGGAGGTACGCAATGGCTGGATGCATGCAGGGCGTGGAGTACAGGCAGACATGAGTTTCCACCATCGTGGCGACCGTGTGAATAGCACAATGACATACGGTCAGGAACTACTACATGAGTTCTGTTACTGGGAACGTCTGTTGAAAGGGACACCTTTTGCATTCACTAAAGAACATGTTCAGTTTATGATTGACTATTATCTGGATGGTGTGTGCCGCCATATGGTGAAAGGTAAATTCATTGAGCCTTCAGCATTCAATCGTGAACTCTCTCGCCCTTGGGTAGGAGAGGTAAAGAACGACTATGCAGAGCAACTTCTGCAGTTTAGTGATGGCTATCGTGAAAGCGAATTAAGGCATATCATAGATATTCAGAATGGTTCTGCACAATATGATATGAGCTATGCATACCTCTTTTGGCAGACAGATTACTTTGCATTCTCACGCCCACAATGGCAGACTGCAGTACGTATGCACTCTGAGCGTAATGCCAATATGGAGGCAGCACATAATAGTGAGGGTATCAGTAATCACTTCCGTGGTGATGGTGCTTGTATGCTTTCTGTGGTAGGTCGTGAATATAAGGGCATTCAGCCTGTCTTCGATTTCCGCATGATTCCTGGTGCTACAACACCGCTTGTTGCGAAGATGCCACCAATGAATGAGGTTCTTGTACGCCATTCTGAGACAGTCTTTGCAGGTGCTGTATGTGATTCTTTATATGGTGCAGCTGGCTTTGACTTCCGCTCACAGCGTTCTGATCTTCGTGCTCGTAAAGGTTATTTCTTCTTTGATGAGGGATATGTTTGTCTTGGAAGTAATATCTACAGCAGTTCTAATGACACTATTGTCACTACTATAGAGCAATGTCTGAAGAAGAGCGATGTTCGTCGTGATAACAACTGGTTCTTCCATAATGGCAATGCATATGAGGTTTTGTCGGATAATGAGGTCTTGTCATCTGTTCAGCATAGAAAAGGTACATGGGAGAACTGCATCAAGGGAGTTGATTATGCCAAGGATAAAGTTAGTGAAGATGTGTTTACACTTGCAATAAGTAATGGAATAAAACCTGCAGGAAGCAGCTATGCCTATGCAGTGATGCCAAATACCAACGATGTAAGGTCACCATGGTATGATATTCTTCAAAATAGTGATTCTCTGCAGGCAGTAAGTAGCAAGGATGGCTCACTCACATATGTAATCTTCTACGAAGCAGGAAGTATAAAGACGGGATTTGAAACAATCTCAGCAGACAAATCATGCATGGTGATGAAGCATGATAATCGCTTTTATGTAAGTGATCCTTCTCGTCATCATGAGCAGGTGGAGATTACTATTAATGGCAAAAAACATATCGTAAAACTTAATACTTGGCAACTGGCTGGTAAAACTGTCGTTTTGGAATAGAATAATATTGTATTTTCCGTGTTTGTGCAATAAAATTGTATTTGGAAAAAGAATATTTTCATAGGCAGAATCGGTATTTCTGTAATTTTGTGGAAAATTATGAACCGCAATGAACATTAAAAAGAACTATCTATTCTGCCTATTATTTGCATTCGTGTCATTAACACATACAGCTGTTGATGCACACGAGGGATTTTTCGCACATCAGATTAATAGCAACCTAAACTATTGTGATGAACAGATTCGACTCACAGAGCAGACTATTCATTCTGATACAATATTTCCACGTAGTATAAATGCAAACTCAAAGGTTTGGAAGACAACCAACTTTGCCGACTGGACCAGTGGCTTCTGGCCAGGAATATTGTGGATGGATTATGAAGCAACAAAAGACCCTTATATAAAGGAGAAGGCAGAACATGCTACAGCAACTCTTGAGCGGCTCCTTGATCCTAAGCATAAGACAGACCATGATATAGGTTTTCAGCTCTATTGCAGTTATGGTAATGCATATCGTATTACAGGTGACAAGCACTATCGTGATGTTCTGCTGAAAGGTGCAGAACGTCTTGCGGAACTGTATAATCCTCAGGCAGGAACAATCCTTTCATGGCCTCACATGATAAAAGAGGGATGGCCTCACAATACTATAATGGATAACATGATGAATTTGGAACTGCTTTTCTTTGCTGCAAAGAATGGTGCTTCTCGCGAGTATTATGATATTGCAGTGAGTCATGCACGTAAGACAATGGAAAATCAGTTCCGTCCTGATGGCAGTAATAATCATGTTGCTCTTTACGACACTCATACAGGTCAGTTCTTGCGTTGCCTCACGAACCAGGGTTTCAGTGATAACTCAATGTGGGCACGTGGTCAGGCATGGGCTATCTATGGTTATACCATGGTCTATCGTGAGACAGGAGATAAGACATTCCTTCGCTTTGCCGAGAAGGTCACCAAGTGTTATCTCGACCGTCTTCCAAAGGACATGATTCCTTACTGGGATTTCGACGATCCTATGATTCCAAATGCTCTTCGTGATGCTTCTGCTGCTGCAATTGTCAGTTCTGCTTTGCTTCAGCTTTCAAAGCTTGAGGATAATGAGAGTCTCTCACGCCGTTACTATTGTGCAGCCGTGAAGATGATCAAGAAACTCTCTTCTTGTAAGTATCAGAGCCGTGAGAAAAATTCTGCGATTTTATTACATAGTGTAGGTAATATGCCTGCAGGTTACGAAGTGGATGCTTCTATCAACTATGCAGACTATTATTATATGCAGGCGCTGATATGGTGCAAAAACAACATGTAACAATGGTAATTTGCCAATATTTTTCTATTTTGTTGCAGGTTTGTTGTATTTATTAATGTCAATTTATGCTATTTTTGCATTCGTAATAATAACTAATTTAAACAATTAACAATGAAGAAACTATTAATACTTTTGGCGTGTGTAACTGTTGCTTTGTCATCCATGGCTGGAGATATTATTGTCAAGCCGGTTTTTGCTCATCGTACCAATAAGGAAACAAACTGGGGCGGATCGCCAGATGATATCAAAGCAAATAAGGATTACAAAATGACGCTTGTTCCTGGTACAGAAAACCTTTATACTTGTAAGATTCATCTGAATAAGTATTATAAGACTAATAAGTGGGCACCTAAATGGGGTGATACATATGCAAAGAATGAAGGCTGGAGTAACGTTCATAAGTTTGCTTGTGTAAATACTGACAACATTGGTGCTCTTGATAAACAGGGTGCTAATGACCTTGGTAGTGCAATTAGTGCTGCTCAGGAATTCACTATATATAATGAAGATGGCGAAGATGTAACATTCTATGCAATGGTAGATGCTGGCGGTAAGGTTCATTCCTATTGTAATAAGCAGAAACTGATGTTGCTTAATGGTCCTATCATTGGAGGGGAGCCTGGCTCTGATCTTAAAATTTCTGAGTATTTCACTATTGCTGCAGGTTCTGTAAAACTCAAGATAACAAGCAATATGAACTATTATTGGCCAAATGGTGGAACTTCAAATTCGGATTATTCAGTTACACCTTTCGGAGTTGGTAAAGCAACGTTGGATTTGAAGACATTTAAGTTCACAATTGAAAATAATATTTTTGATACACCTTTAACTGTTACATCAGCAGGTGCTTCTACATTGGTTTTGCCTTATGAAGCAACGATTCCCGAAGGTGTGAAAGCATATACTCTTACAAATACGGAAGGTGAGGCCACGGCAATAGCAACAGAGTTAACAGGATCCATACCCGCTAACACTCCAGTTCTTATCAATGCTGTAGCTGGTACTTATATCTTTCATGGCACAAAAACTACCTGGGAGAAAACAGAAAAGACAGTTGGTGCATTAACCTCTGTTCGGGCTTGTAAATATGTTCCAGTTGGAAGTTACGTTCTTCAGAATCATAATGGTAAGGTCGGTTTCTATAAAGTTGAGACAGCTTCTTCTGTAATGATAGGTGCAAATCGTGCTTATTTGACACCTTCGGTTGCAATGCCAGCGGCAAAGATCAACATAGAATATTCTGAAGTAACAGGTATCACATCTGTTAATACTGCAACAATCGAAAACGATGTTATGTACAACCTTGCTGGTCAGAAGGTTGGTAATGATTATCGTGGTATAGTGATTAAGAATGGTTATAAGTACTTTAACAAATAATGGACTCCAAAAATCTAAAAGCAATGAAAAAGAACTATATTGCTCCAACAATAGAAGTATTATGTATGAATACTGTTGTAATTTTAGCAGGTAGTAACCCTACTGGAACTTCTGTCTACAAGAAAGAGGATGATGATTCTGCTTCCTCCGAATACGAGTGTCTTTCTGCTAAGCCTCACAGCTTGTGGGATGAAGACGACATTTGGGAGGAATAAGTCCCTTCGGGCAAAAAATATTCAATATAAAAAGTTGACAGCGGATGATAATTATAGACTTCCTGTCTTTTCAATACCTAATAAAATGAAATTAAAGATTCTGTTTCTATCTGCGCTGGCTATTCTAACAGCAACGACAGCTATGGCACAGGACCTTGCTGACGAAGTAGACCTTTTCATGGGTGTACATGGCAACAGTAACTGTGTGATAGGTCCTCAGTTGCCTCACGGCTCTGTTAACCCTTCGCCTGATACACCTAAGGGAGGACAGAATGGTTACGATGAAAATGACAAAATACGCGGATTCTCTCAGTTGCATGTGTCTGGCATTGGCTGGTCACGCTATGGTCAGATATTGCTCTCTCCACAGAACGGCTTCTCTGCCAAGGAGACTGGACACGACTCTCCAAAGGCTAATGAGATTGCTAAACCATATCGCTATGCTGCAACACTGACACGTTACGGCATACGTACAGAACTTTCACCAACACATCATGGTGTGTTCTATCGCTTCACATTCAGCAAACCTAACAATAACAATATTCTGCTTGATCTTCGCCATAACATCCCACAGGACATCGTTCCTATAGTGAAAGGTACATTCAATGGCGGCGAGATAAACTATAATGAAAAGCAGAGACTCATTTCTGGTTACGGTATCTATGCAGGCGGCTTCGGCAGTAAGCAGCCATATAGAGTCTATTTCGCAATGAAGATAGACGATCCAGATGCAACAGTAACCATAACAAATAACGATACGAAGGCTCTTTATGCAAAGATAGGCGTAAAGGCAAAGACCGTGAATGCCATTATTGCCATCTCAATGAGCAGTGTACGCAATGCCACAAAGTATCTCGAGGTGGAACTGGAGGACCATAGCTTTGAGCAGGTTTGCGATGCAGCTCGCAAGCAGTGGAACCGTACCCTTGGCAAGATAGTATTCTCAGGAGCAAACAAGGAGCAGCGCCAGCTGTTCTATACCTCGCTTTATCACAGCTATGTGATGCCTCGTCTGCGTACAGGCGATAATCCAGGATGGAAGAGCAATGAACCACATCTGGATGATCACTATTGCGTCTGGGATACATGGCGTACGAAATATCCTCTGATGACACTGCTCAATCCTTCATTCACAGCAGCAACAGTACGTTCGTTCATCGATCGTTACAAGCATGACGGACTATGTACAGCAACATATACTGCTTCAATGGAATGGCCTGAGAACCAGGGTGGCGATGATGTGGATAATGTCATTGCTGATGCTATCCTCAAAGGTGTGAAAGGCTTCGACTATAAGCAGGCATACGAGGTGATGAAGAACAATGCATTGACACAGCGCGACAGCACCTATCGTCGTCTGGGATGGATTCCTGGTGAACATAAGATGATGAGTTGCAGCTACACCCTTGAATATGCATATAATGATGATCGTGTTGCAGTGATTGCCGAGATGATGGGCGACACAGAGACTGCCGAGATGCTGAAGAAACGTTCTCTTGGATGGATGAACATGTTTAATCCTGATCTTGAGAGTGTTGGCTTCAAGGGATTCATTGCTCCACGTAAGAAGAATGGTGAATGGATAAGCATTGACCCAAAATATAAGTGGGGATCATGGGTAGACTATTTCTATGAGGGCAACTCATGGACTTACTCTCTCTTCGTTCCATCACAGTTTGGTAAGCTTATACGTATGTGTGGTGGCAAGGAAGTGATGGCAGACCGTCTGCGTCATGGCTTTGACAATGACCTCATTGACCTGAGCAACGAACCTGGCTTCGTATCTCCATTCATCTTCAGTCACTGTGATCGTCCTGATCTTAGTGCTCACTATGTAAATAATATTCGTAAGAATATGTTCTCTCTGAAGGGTGGCTATCCTGACAATGAGGATAGTGGTGCCATGGGTTCATGGTATGTATTCACATCTCTTGGTCTATTCCCAAATGCAGGACAGAACATGTATTATCTTCTTCCTCCAGCCTACGACGATATTACAGTGACAATGGAGAATGGAAAGAAGATACAAATTCATGTGAACCGTACTTCTGCTGATGCAAGATTCATTAGTTCTGTATTAGTAAATGGTCAGAAACTTGATCGTTCATGGATAAGTCATGATGAGATTGTGAATGGTGCTGTGATAGAATACACACTGAGCAACAATGGTGAGCTGTGGCAGCTGAAACCTTTCGAGGCTTCACGTCATGAGGCACTGCCATACGGTGTGAACCTTGCTGGTGCAGAGTTCTTCCATCATAAGATGGAGGGACAGGGAAAGCTGAATAAGGACTATTACTATCCAACAACAAAGGAGCTTGACTACTGGCATAGCCGTGGCATGGACCTTATCCGTCTGCCATTCAAGTGGGAACGTCTGCAGAGAACTCTCAACGGCCCTATGGACAAGGAGGAACTCGATACTATAAAGAGCATCCTTGATCAGGCTCAGCAGCGTGGCATGCAGGTCCTCATCGATATGCATAACTATGGTCGTCGTTCTGTTAATGGAAAGGCACATATCATCGGCGATGAGGTGATGCCAAATGACTTCGGGCAGTTCTGGGCTGCTTTCGCACGTGAGGTGAAAGGGCATCCTGCACTCTTCGGTTATGGTCTCTGCAATGAGCCACATGATATGCTGGCTTCTACACCTTGGAAAAATATAGCGCAGACTGCAATCGACTCTATACGTCTATATGATACAGTTACACCTATTGTAGTTGGTGGAAACCATTGGAGTTCGGCTGAGCGTTGGCAGAAACTGAGCAATGAACTGCGTGAGCTTCGTGACCCTAAAGACAACCTTATCTTCGAGGCTCATTGTTACTTCGATATTGATGCTTCAGGTATCTATCGTAAGGGCTATGACGAGGAACATGCCTATCCAACTGTAGGTGTGGACCGTGTGCGTCCTTTCGTGGAATGGCTCAAGGAGAATAACTTCCGCGGTCTCGTTGGCGAATATGGTATTCCAGCTGATGATGAGCGCTGGATGGACTGTCTTGACAACTTCATGCGTTATCTCCACGAAAATGGAGTGGGAGGTACTTACTGGGCTGCTGGTGCACGATGGAACAAGTATATCCTTGACGTGCATCCTACATACAACTATAAGACCGACCGTCCACAGCTGAAGGTGCTGACACGCTATACAGAAACTAAAAACGAATATTAAACCATGAAACTGAAGAATATTCTTTGTGCTGTTGCCGTAACCATTTCGGTGAATGCTTTCGGACAGCAGTATGATCTTGTCATCCTGGGTGGAAACCCTGGAGGAATAATGGCTGCAGTGGAAGCAGCTCGTATGGGAAAAACATCACTTATCCTTGAACGCAACAGTCACATTGGCGGATTGCCTGCTAATGGTCTTGGTGCTACAGATATCGCCACACGTGGTGCTACGACAGGTCTATTCTCAGATTTTACACAGCGCATCAAGGCATATTACACTAAGAAATACGGTAAGAACTCTCAGCAGGTGAAGGACTGCAGCGATGGCTTTCACTTTGAGCCATCTGTAGCAGAAAAGGTCTTTGAGGAGATGCTTGCTGAGCAGAAGGGTAAGATAACAGTTCTCACAAAACGTCAGTTCAACTTCTCGGACGGTGATCTGCAGATGACCGGTACTAAGATTACAGGCATCCGTGTGGTGAATCGTAATACTGGTGCTGATGAGTACTACAGCGGAAAGATATTTGTTGATGCCACATACGAGGGTGACCTCGGTGCTGCTGCTCATGTGCCTTATCGTATTGGTCGTGAGGCTCGTTGGGAATACAATGAACCAGGAGCAGGCCGTACATACGAATACTGGAAGAGCGACCCAGCAGAGGGAAGCACCGGTGATGCTGATAATGCTGTGCAGGCATATAACTATCGTTTGTGTCTGATATCTGACCCTTCTCAGCGTGCTCCTTTCATTAAGCCAGAGAACTACAACCGTGAGGAGTTCGCTTCTCTTGTTGAGGATGTATGGACTGGTCGTAACACCTGGAAGATGATGCGTGGTGTGACAAAGGAGATGATGGAGGCTAACCGTAAGGCAATCCAGAATGGTGGAAAGTCAACCCTTCCTGGCGACGGATGGGGAATCCTGAAACTGGTCACTATCAACACTCTACCAAACGGAAAGACTGATGCCAATAATCAGCATGCTGCATTCATATCTACCGACCTTCCTGAGGAGAACTGGCCATGGCCAACAAGCTCATGGGAGTGGCGCGATAAGTTTGCTAAGCGTCTGAAGGACTATACACTGGGTTTGTTCTGGTTTGCTCAGAATGATGAGGCCCTGCCACAGAGCTTCCGTGATGAGATGAAGAAATGGGGACTTGCAAAGACAGAATACGAAGATAACGAGTTCTTCCCACGTCAGGTATATGTTCGTGAGGGACGTCGCTTCGAGGGAATGTATTTCTTCACAGCTAAGGATGCACTGCCTGTTGCTGAGGGACAGCGTCCTCCATTGCATAAGGAGAGCATCACAGCAAGTCATTATGCTCTCGACTCACATGCAGCACGTAAACGCGAGGAGGGACGTGTGCACCTCGATGGATTCATAAGTTATCCAACGGCTGTTTATACAGTTCCTTATGGTGTTATAGTACCAAAAAATGTGGATAATCTTCTGTTGCCAGTTCCTGTCAGTGGTTCACACATCGGTTTCTCTACAATCCGTATGGAGCCTTGTTGGATGGCACTGGGCCAGGCTGCTGGTGCTGCTGCATCTCTCGCCATTGACAATAACGTGAAGGTACAGGATGTTAATGTGCCAACGCTGCAGGATCGTCTGCTTGATGAGGGCGCAACACTGTTCTATTATCGTGACATAAAACCTTCTGATTCAGAGTTCAAGACAGCTCAACTGAAAGGACTTCGTGGTGAGATAAGTGACTGGAACTACAAAAAATAAAGGATATATATTTTGACAATGAAAAAGCTACTGATTCTGATATTATCTGTTGCAGCAAGTACTGCTGCATTTGGTGCAACTCGCTTTGTAAAGGCGACAGACAGCAATGTGTCGTTCACTGGTCGTGTACTGAATAATGCCGATGGAAGTGTCAGCTTCGACTGGACTGGCGTATATATGCAGACAGAGTTCTCTGGGGGAACTATCGGTGTGAACATTGCTGAGAGCGACACTGCATATTATAATCTGTTCATTGATGGCAGATGGAAGAAGAAGATAAAGAGCTTCGGTAAAAAAGCCCATGATGTGCTGCTTGCCGATGAACTGCGAAGAGGAAAGCATACTGTGAGCCTGCAGCGTTGTACTGAAGGAAAATACAGCCGTACAACCATCTTCGGAATCAATGTTGATAAGGAGGCTGTACTTTCTTCAGTAAAGAAAAAAGAACGTTTCATTGAGGTCTATGGCGACAGCTATACATGTGGTTTCGGCGTGGAAAGCAACCGTGCTGAAGACCCATTCCGTTTGGAGACAGAGAACTGCAATGACTCTTACGCATGCATCATCGCACGATATTTCGATGCCGACTATGCTTTCATAGCCCATTCCGGTCAGGGCATGATACGTGACTATGGTGATAAGAATCAGACTTCAGAGGTGAATATGTTCACTCGTCACGACCGTGTCTTCGATGATCATGATACTATCAAATATGATTTCAAGGCTTATAAGCCAAACCTGGTGATGATAAACCTGGGAACAAATGACTTCTCACCTGTTGCCATCCCTGAGGTGAAGGCTTATGTGGGTAATTATCTCAAGCTGATTCGTTCGCTCCGTTCACATTATGGTGACGTGCCAGTGCTCTGCATCACTCCTCATTCAGCCAACGACTATCTGCTGGCTGCATTGCGAGTGCTGAAGGACAGTGTGGAACAGTATCGTCATGTGCATATGGCGCAGACAATGCCTGGTATTGTGAACTATGGCTATGACCTTGGCGCATCATGGCATCCTAATCGTCAGGGACAGCGCAAGATAGCTATGACCCTTATTCCACAGGTGTCAGCAATAACAAAGTGGAATGTCGATGCTATGGACGGTTTGCTCTATCCTAATGACCGTGACTGGGCACAGATTGCACGTTATGACGCAGACAATGAGCGTATGATGAAGAATGAGGATGCTGAGAGAGTGGTATTCCTTGGTAATAGCATTACCGACTTCTGGCCTCGTCGTCATGCAAAGTTCTGGGAGAAGAACAAGCATTTTGTATGCCGTGGCATCTCTGGTCAGACTTCTTCTCAGTTTGTGACTCGTTTCCGTGAGGATGTCATCAACCTCAAGCCAAAGACTGTTGTGATCAATGCCGGTACAAACGACATCGCCGAGAATACAGGTATGTATGATGAGGACGTGACAATGGGCAATATCATCACAATGGTGGAGCTTGCGCAGTATCATAAGATAAATGTCGTACTCTCATCAGTGCTGCCAGCAAAGCGTTTCACATGGCGTACACATATCCAGCCAGAGGACAAAATCGTGAGTCTCAATGCCCGTATCCGTAAGTATGCTGAGGAACATAATATTCCATTCGCCGATTATTATTCTGCACTTGTGTTACCTGACCGTTCGCTGAAGGAGGGTCATAGCGTAGATGGTGTTCATCCTAATGCAAAAGGATATGAGGTCATGGAAAAGATTATTTTGCCTATTCTTAAAAGAATATAGAAATGAATCGTTTATATACTTTTATCATAGTTTCTGCATTTCTCACAGGCGCAGAAGCAAAGGATGTCGTAATCAGAATTTCAAATAGTACCGACATCCAGCGTCACGAACTGGTGGAACTGGATGCTGTCAGAATCCTTGCTGAGGCTGGACTGGATAAGGACTCTCTTGTCGTGAAGAACAGAATAGGACAGCTTCTGACCCTGCAATATACCTACGACGGAAAACTGCTATTTGATGCCAGCGTTCGTCCTCATTCCTTTACTGAATACACTGTTACACGCGGTGTGCCTGTGGTAGATAATGTATGGGTGAAAGGACGTCTTGTCCCTGAGCGTAAGGATGATATAGCATGGGAGAACGACCGTTGTGCCTATCGTGTGTATGGTCCTGCATTGCAGAAGACCGGCGAAAAAGCCTTTGGCATAGATATATGGGTGAAGAATACTCCTGAGCTTGTTGTCGATGAGCGTTATGCACTTGACATTTCTGGATTCCAGGAAACAATGAGACTGAAGGCCGCCGGTAAGGAGGAAGAGGCTAAGGAGAATGGTCTGGCAACATCATTCCATGTGGATCGCGGACGTGGCTACGACCCATATAAGGTTGGTCCAAGTCTGGGATGCGGCACTCCTGCATTGCTGCTTGGTGACAGTCTGGTGATGCCTTATTGCTGGAAGGAATATGAGATTCTGGATAATGGTCCTCTGCGTTTCACCGTAGCCCTCACATATTGTAAGGCCAAGGACGGAAGTACAGAGCATCGTATCATTTCACTCGATAAAGGCAGTAACTTCAATAAGATGACCGTATGGTACGAGAATCTGCCACAGACAACAGATGTCGTGGGTGGAGTAGTTGTACATGAGGAGGACTCAACAGCATTCTCCGTTGGCAGAAACTATGTGGAATATGCCGATCCAACAGACGATATCCTTGGCAATTCTTCACAGGTATATACAGCATGTGTGTTCCCAGAGGGTGTGGACAAGACTGCGTATCTTCCTTATGTTAAGCCTGAGAATGGTAATACAGGACATATTGTTGGCATTCATCGAAATCTTCGAAGCAATGAGTGTTTTACATATTACTTCGGAGCTGCATGGAGCAAGTATGACGTACGTACACAGAATGAGTGGCGTCTGCGTATAAAGGAATTCGTTGACAGTAAGCGTCATCCGCTTACCATAGGTGACAACAGCCTGGAGAAGAAAGACTCTGTTCCGTTCTGAGGCTATAGACAAGGAGATTAAGCATGTTCAGCATCTTCTGCGTAAGAACGAGAAACCTTGGTCATAACGCTAAACTGGTGCCTGGCGTTGCTGGACAGACTGCCGTCAACTCTCAGAAAGGCTACCGTACACGTTAGAATATCAGCAGACCAGCCACTCCGCAAATCAGCATCACCAATATAGGGTTGGCTTTTCGGAACCTCGTAAAGTAGAAGGTAGCTGCAAACAGCGCCACGCTGATGCCGAACGTCATAGGCTCGGTGCGCCAGTCGCCAAAGTTCTCCTTGTTCATAAGCAGCACGGCGGCAGCTGCGATAAGGCCAATGATGGCAGGGCGCAAGCCAGCGAAGACGTCCTTAACAATCTTCGAGTCCTTATGCGTCATAAGGTAGCGAGATATCAAAATCATGATGATAAACGGCAGCCACACAATAGAGAGCGACGCCAAAACCGAGCCAAGCACAGCCGCCCATTCGGGATAGCCCTGGTTCAATACAGCCACATAGCCAGCGTAGGTTGCGGCGTTGATGCCTATAGGGCCAGGGGTAGACTGGCTGATAGCCACAATGTCGGTAAACTCGGCGTTGCTGAGCCACATATTCTTAACCACCACCTCGTTGTGTATAAGCGACAGCATGGCATAGCCGCCACCAAAGTTGAAGGTTCCTATCTTGGTGAAGATGATAAACAGTTTGAGAAATATCATATTTGTACCTTTATTTTATTGTTTTCTTTTCCATTTGCCGTACAGCCAACCAGCCACACCGGCAAGAATGATGATGAGTATAGGCGACACCTTATACGCAGGATTGTCGCTGAAGGGATTGCTTATGAGCAAGCACGCAAGCACCGGAATCCATACGTTGTTCCACCCTATGTTGGCAGTCTTAGCCATCTTAAACACAGGAGCGGCGATAAGAGCCACAACCGAGGGGCGCACACCCATGAAGAAACGCTCAACCCAGGGATTGTCCTTGTAGTTGTGAAAGCACATGGCTATAACAAGAATGGCTATGATAGAGGGCAAGGCAATGCCTATGGCACCCACGATGCCGCCCCACACACCACGCAGCTTGTAGCCAATATGGCTTGCCATGTCGATGGCAAAAATACCCGGAGTGGTCTGAGCCACAACCATAATGTCCATAAACTCCTGCTTGTCCATCCATTTGTGGTTGTCGACAAACTCCTTCTCCATACTCGGAATCATGGCATAGCCACCGCCCAGGGTGAAGGCACCAATCTTGTTGCAGGTTATAAAAAATTTCCAAAGCATACGGTATACTTTTCTGTTGCTTACTGTTAAATATATGTGTTGCTTACTGTACTAAAATGTAACAATCTTTATTTACCGGGTGCAAAGTTACTGCAACTTACCGAAAGAACGCCACATTCTATTGCTTTTCTCGCATATTTTGCCTAATTTTGTGGCTATGAATATGTTGAAACGCTATATTGTCTGGCTCCGCCGCATGTCCCACAGCCGAGGCTTTGGGGTGCAGTCGCCGTCGGCTTACCGCTTTATACGCTACGTCCTGTGCGAGCATTATCCCTATTACGGCTACGACGAGTTGCGCCACGAGCACCCATCGCTGCCCTGGCTTGTGCGCAAGCGTATGGAGCTATACTTCCGCATAGCCAACTATCGACAAGCCTCGCGGCTCTTAAGCAACGGCACAGACACGCAGCTGCTTGCCTCTTACGTAGCACGCGGATGCCGCCGCACACGCATTGTGGCAGATGTGGAGACGCCTACAGATACCGTGGAGATAGCCCGCGTGTGCGCCGTGGAGGGATGCGAGGCATACGTAGACCGTCTGTTGGAGCATGCCGACAGCCATACCATATTGATAGTGGAGGACATTGCCGACAACCCAACGGCGCGGCGTATATGGCAGCGGCTGCTCGACAGCCCCAAGGTAAGCGTGAGCTACGACCTGTATTGGGCTGGCGTGGCTTTCTTCGATACCGAGAGGTTTAAGACGTGCTACATCGTTAACTTCTAAAAAGAACAATTCTTCTAAAGAGAACAATCTGTTACAATCTATTACAACGTGCAAAAACTCTATCAATATGAAATATTATACCAAGACGGGCGACCACGGCACAACCTCACTTGTAGGCGGAAAACGGGTGTCTAAGACCGACCCACGCATCTGTGCCTGCGGCGACCTCGACGAGCTTAATGCCCACATTGGCTTGCTGCAGACTATGGCAGACAACCGCCTCGCACCGCAAACTACCGCCATACAGACTTGTCTATTCCATATAGGCACCGCCATATCTGCCTCGACATCAGGTGGGGTGGCTGCCGGTGACGTGGCGATGCTCGAGCACGAGATAGACATCTTGCAAGAGCAGACACCTGCCCCGGGCACCTTCGTACTGCCGGGAGGCACCAAGGCGGCAGCACAGGCGCACGTGTGCAGAGCCGTGTGCCGCAGGGCAGAACGCAGCTTGGTGTGCGCAGGTGCCTGTCATGATATAGACCCCATTGCCACGCAATATCTGAACAGATTGAGCGATTATTTCTTTGCATTGGCGCTTTATTTAAACTTTATTGAAGGTATAGCCGAAAAAAAACTATATATCGCTTGCAAATAACATAAAAATTGCTATTTTTGCAGCCGAAAGACGGGGCATGGCTGTTTTATGTGCAGCAGCCTTAAGAACTAAGCCCGTTGGAAAAACATTTGTAGAACAGATTTAAAACTTACGACTATGTATTGGACACTTGAATTGGCTTCCAAACTGGAAGACGCCCCTTGGCCAGCAACTAAAGACGAACTCATCGATTATGCTATGCGTTCGGGAGCTCCGCTTGAGGTTCTGGAGAACCTACAGGAGATTGAGGACGAGGGCGACGCATACGATAGCATCGAGGACCTCTGGCCCGACTATCCTTCAAAGGACGACTTCCTTTGGAATGATGACGAATACTAAAAGCTCAAAAAGCTACACAAACAGCTTAAAGCGTTGAATATAAGCGGTATAGGAATTGTACGACAACATTCCTATACCGCTTTTTCCGTTCTTTTACCGCCAGAGACAGTGCAAGCCGAATGCAATGCCGTGGTATGCCTTGTCAACGACTATTCTAAGGAAGCAGATCCACAAGCTAATGTCTCCGCATTTGAGCAATGTGAGCTTCATGTTAAAGAGACACCTTAAAAGTATCATCACATTAGTGTCCCGATTTTAACGGGATACTAATATTCGAAAATAAATAAAAATAACTTTCAGAAAAGTTGTAGTATTCCTTCATATATTGTATATTTGCACCTAACAAGTTCGGAAAAGTGTCGTGTTTGACATAGAATAGAAGTAATTGGTGTAGATATGAGAATTAAAAGAGACATAATAAATAAATTCAAGGAATGGAAAGATGCTGAAACGCATAAGCCAATCCTGGTGAAAGGAGCCCGTCAGATTGGCAAGACATGGGCTATGGAGGAGTTTGGAAGAGAATGTTTCGACTATACGGCGAAATTTGACTTTGACCGCCAGAAAGAGTTACTGTCTGCCTTCACTGAGTCAAAGGAACCGGCACGCATAATAAAGGAACTCGCCCTTTATAGCCAAGTGCCTCTTGTTGCAGGCAAGACACTACTCATATTCGATGAGATACAAGAATGTGAAGAAGCGCTCAATTCGTTAAAGTATTTTTGTGAAGATGCTCCCGAATGGCATATTATTGCAGCAGGTTCGCTGTTAGGAGTGGCTGTTAAAAGGAGGAGAATGACCGTACCAGTAGGAAAGGTGCAGGTTATGCGTATGTATCCGATTACATTCAAAGAGTATCTGCGAGCCAGCGATTCCCAGACATTCAATTTTGTTGAACAGATAGAACAGCCAGAGAAATTGCCTCTTATTATACTTGACAAGTTGAAGTCTGAATACCGCAGATATATGGTGTCTGGAGGAATGCCAGAAGCTACCGTGAGTATGCTTGAAAATCAAGGCATGCAAGCTGTGGACGACATATTGCAAGGCATATTAGACTTGTATGAACTTGACTTTGCCAAGTATGCAGAACCTCGCGAGATACCGCGTATCCATGCTATTTGGCATTCACTTCCATCTCAACTTGCCAAGGAAAATAGAAAGTTCATATATAAGATTATAAAGAAAGGAGCAAGAAGTCGTGATTATGAAGACGCTTTGTTGTGGCTTGAAGATGCAGGTATGATATATCGTGTGAATGCGGTGTCGAAACCGGGAATGCCTTTAAGTGCCTACGAAGAACCAGACATATTCAAAATTTATGCCAGTGACTGCGGACTGTTGCGACGATTGGCCGGACTACCGGGAAGCATTGTCATTGACCCGACTGTTAATTACACAGAATTTAAAGGCGCAATGGCGGAGAATGCAGTGCTGCAAAGCCTGTTGCCATCGTATGGTTCAATGCCTTACTATTGGTCTTCGGAAGGAAAGGCTGAGATTGAGTTTCTGTTACAGCGAGAGAATGAGATAATCCCTGTAGAGGTAAAGGCAGAAAATTGTGTCAGTGGAAGAAGTATTGTTGTGTATAACGAGCGTTACCAGCCCAAGAACCGCATACGTTTCTCGTTTCTCAATTTACAGCAAAACTGCGGAATGTTGGCTTGTCCCTCGCCCTTAGCTGAGTGGGCTATGAAATGGTTGAACAAATAATAATATTTTATAGCAGAGATACATACCACCTTTTATTGATTTTCACAATGAAGTAAAATGATTGAAAAGGTTGACACCGCAATATAACCACTTGAAACTCAGTAAGCCTTGTTCCTCTTCAACGAGGACGAATACTAAAAGGCTCACGGGCTGCTGACTAGCGGCTTGGAGTAGACATATAAGCGGCATAGGAATCTACAGCAAGATATCCTATGCCACTTTTTGTATTTGTACAAAATAACCAATTTGAAGATTACCGGTTCGTTAAATGTTGACGACATCCGCTTCATCCGCAAGATGGCAGGGTGCTATTACAACGGAAACGGAAGCAAGTATGATGGTCACTCCAACCAAGGGATTGAATATCGTGAAGTATAGCGATGGTAGCGTGAAGAAAGTTGCTGTAGAATAATGGGTGGCAAGCATCCGTCTGAGACAATATTTTTATATAGTGGTACGAGCAATCGTACCCCATTTTTGTATTTAAGCATTAACATTTGCTCTCAAATCGGTTCACCCGATAAACATTGGGGATTATCGGGTGAGTCCTTTTTCTCTTAAAACTTTGGCATTATCAAGTAAAAAGTGTACTTTTGCTGCAAAAATATGTGTCTTGACACAAAAATTTTCAATGAATGGTATATTTTAAACGCAAGGGATATCTAAGTAAGCTCATCTCTGCAGAAGGCAATGGGATGATAAAGATTATTACCGGTATCCGTCGATGTGGTAAGTCTTTCCTCTTATTCAACATCTTCCGCAAGCATTTGCTTGAAAGAGGTGTTGCGGAGGATCATATCATACAGGTAAATCTTGAAGACCGTCGTAACAAGAAACTTCGTGACCCAGATGCTTTGCTAGAGCATATAGATGCTCAGATGGTTGACAAGGAGAAGTATTACATTCTTCTTGATGAGGTTCAGATGGTAAAGGAGTTTGAGGATGTGCTCAACTCTTATCTCCATGTTGAGAATGCAGAGGTCTATGTTACTGGTTCCAATGCCCGATTCCTATCAAAAGATGTGATAACTGAGTTTCGTGGTCGAGGTTGGGAAATCCGAATCCATCCGCTGAGTTTTGCTGAATATTATGAAGTGGTAGGAGGAGAGGAACGCCAAGCCCTGGAAACCTATTATCTTTATGGTGGATTGCCAGCTGTGGCGCAGATAGAAACTCCTGAAGCGAAACAGAACTATCTTCGTGAGATTTATGAGACGGTTTATCTGAAGGATGTTTTGGAGCGTAATCGCCTAAAGAACCCTGAAGGTATGAAAGAGTTGGTACGTTTCCTTGCGTCAACGATAGGTTCATGTACCAATGTCTTAAAAATCTCCAACACGTTCAAGTCGGTTGGTGGAGTAGATATAAGTGTTAATACTATCAGCAAGTATTTGGAATACCTACAGGATTCCTTCGTTATCAGCGAGGCATTGCGCTATGATGTGAAAGGTCGCAAATATATTGGTACAGGCACCAAGTATTACTTCGAGGACATCGGTATCCGAAATGCAGTTCTTGACTTCCGACAGATAGAATACACTCATATTATGGAGAATGTTATCTATAACGAGCTTCGCAAACAAGGCTATGGCGTGGATGTCGGCGTAGTTGAGAGTTTCAAGCGAGATGAAAATGGCAAGCTGCAGCGTCGGAATCTTGAGATTGATTTCGTGGTGAACCGTCATGATGAACGTCTCTATATCCAGTCGGCTTTCGCCTTGCCTGATAAGGAGAAGGTAGATCAGGAGCAAGCTTCTTTATTGAATGTAAACGACGGCTTCCGCAAACTGATTATCGTAGGGGATAGATATCATTCGGGTTATAATGAAGAGGGCATTCTGATGATGAGCCTCTCCGATTTCCTCTTGGGTAAGGGTAGTAAGGAATAGATGGACTTTTTGGGGGGTGTCATACTCCGTTTATAGGCTTAATATCAAAAATGTGCAAGTTTGCCACTTTTTGATATGAGAAAAAAGAATATAAACTAAAATAATAGAACTATGAGAAATTTTACATTTAAAGGACTGCTTTTAACAGTTGTTTTTATGTTGCTTGGTTGTTTATCAATCCAAGCTGCAGATGACGACTTGATTACAAAGCAAATCACCATCAAGTTGGATAAGGCAGGTACTTTGCCTGATAGAATTGGAAGTAGCAAGAAGTATAAGATTACTAATCTGAAGATTATTGGTGAGATAAATGGTACGGATTTGAGAATGATTCGTGAGATGGCAGGAAGAGATTATCGGGGATATAGTACAGAAGGAAAGCTTTCTGTATTAGATTTGTCTGAGGCGAAGATTGTAAAAGGTGGGGATAGTTATTATTCTGGTGATAATTGTTATACTTCTAATGATGAAATAGGCGAGAAAGCATTCACAGACTGTAGCAGATTAACGAGTTTAACCCTTCCTGTTGGTATTACCTCAATAGGCTATGACGCATTCGCATACTGTAGCGGATTAACGAGTTTAACACTTCCTGCTGGTATTACTTCAATAGGCGAGTACGCATTCGCATACTGTATTTAGAGCCTTATAACTAACCATAACTTACTATGACTA